>Ga0180220_1000195_pt1 | contig 95743 bp, 78 predicted proteins | sample eDN5th37CBELigBY_FD_151335 | JGI IMG/M metagenome (GOLD analysis project Ga0180220, IMG submission 151335) | Enriched backyard soil microbial communities from Emeryville, California, USA - eDNA 5th pass 37_C BE-Lig BY (version 2) (version 2) | ecosystem: Environmental > Terrestrial > Soil >...
ATACACGCGCTCTACAGGAGGAGCTTTTCCTCGAGATGCGCGGGCGGCTCAAGGAGGACGACAGCTCCGTCCCGGTTCCAGACGGCCCCTTCGCCTACTCGACGGCGTTCGTCGCCGGCGGCCAGTATCCGCTCGTGCGGCGCAGCAACCGCGACGGTACGGACGAGCGGGTTCTCATCGACGGCAACCGCGAGGCAGAGGGCAAGCCCTATTGGGACATCGCCAGCTTCCAGCACAGCCCCGATCACCGCCTGCTCGCCTACGCCAGCGACGACAAGGGGTCGGAGCTTTACACGATCCGCGTGCGCGACGTTGAAACCGGCGCCGACCTGCCCGATTGCATCCCCGACACCCGGGGCGCCGTCGTATGGGCCAACGACAGCAAGACCTTCTTCTACGTACGCCTCGACGACAACCATCGCCCACTCGAGGTCTACCGGCATGTCGTCGGCACGCCGGTCGAAGACGACGCGCTGGTCTATGCTGAAAGCGACATCGGGTTCTACGTCGCCCTCGGCGACACGCAGTCCGGCAAATTCATCGTCATCGACGCGCACGACCATCAGACGAGCGAAGCCCGCCTCATCGACGCCGACAATCCGCTTGCCCCGGCGGTCCTGGTCGAAGCGCGCCGGCATGGCCACGAATACTCCGTGGAGCATAACGGCGACACGCTCTACATCACCACGAACTCGGATGGTGCGGAGGATTTCCGCATCTGCGAGGCACCCGTCGCTGCGCCGGGCATGCAGAACTGGCGCGAGGTCGTTCCCCATCGTCCTGGCGTGCTGATCCTCGACACGGTCGTGTTCCGCGAGCACATGGTGCGGCTGGAGCGCGAGAACGGACTGCCGCGCATCGTCGTACGGCTGCTGGCGGACGCCAGCGAACACACCATTTCATTCCCCGAGGAGGCCTATTCGCTCTCCGTCTCGCCGGGCTACGAGTTCGACACCTCGACGCTGCGTTTCGTCTATTCCTCGATGACGACACCGGCGGAAGTCTACGACTACGACATGCACACGCGCGAGCGCACGTTGCGCAAGCGCCAGCAGGTGCCGAGCGGGCACAATCCGGCCGACTATGTCACGCGCCGGCTTTTCGCACCGGCCGCCGACGGCGAGACCGTGCCCGTGTCGATCCTCTATCACAAGGATACGCCGCTCGACGGCTCGGCTCCCGTGCTCCTCTACGGCTATGGCGCGTACGGCATCTCGATCCCTGCATCGTTCTCGACGACGCGCCTGTCGCTCGTCGACCGCGGATTTATCTATGCCATCGCGCACATCCGCGGCGGAAAGGACAAGGGTTACCGCTGGTACACGGACGGCAAGCTTGCCAACAAGGTGCACACCTTCACCGACTTCATCGCCGCGGGTGAGTATCTCGTCGATGCGGGCCTCACGCAGCGCGGGCGCATCGTCGCCAACGGCGGGTCGGCGGGCGGCATGCTGATGGGCGTCGTCGCCAACATGGCGCCGGAGCTGTTCCTGGGCATCATCGCCGACGTGCCGTTCGTCGATGTTCTCAATACGATGCTGGACAAGGATCTGCCGCTCACGCCACCGGAGTGGCCCGAGTGGGGCAATCCGATCGAGAGCGCCGAAGAGTTCGCGATCATCCATGCCTATAGCCCGTACGAGAACGTGGCGGCGAAGGCCTATCCGCACATCTTCGCCTATGGAGGGCTTACCGATCCGCGTGTCACCTACTGGGAGCCGGCGAAATGGGTCGCCCGTCTGCGCGAGCGCAACACGTCCGACAATCTCATTCTCCTGAAGATCAACATGGAGGCGGGACACGGCGGCGCGTCGGGCCGGTATGAGCAGCTGCGCGAGATGGCAGCCGACTATGCCTTCGCGCTGAAGATTACCGGCCTTGCGGAGACGCCGACGAAGCAAAAGGAGAAGGCGGCCTGAGGGCCGCCGCTCTTCCTCTCACACCCTGCCTCATCAAGAGACGGGCGCCGCCGGGATCAGCCCTCTTTCAGCCCGCGGCAAGGGCACGGCGAAACGTGTCGCGAACCTCGATCGGTGACATTCCGATCGGAGGCGCGGGCCGGTCGCTTGCATCGACCTTTGCGACCAGCATGACGGGGCGCGCCGCGCGCAAAACGAAGTCCGGCGGCGTGCCTTCGAGCGGCCGGCAAGCGTCGGCGCCCAATAGTCCGGCACCGGCGGCCACCCAATCGATCGCCGCCGATGGAGAGGGCAGCGAGGCCGTAAACTCGTACGTGTCGTTGACGATGACGAGCAGGCAAAGATTTGCCGGGCGCGCATTCCTTATCGTCACCAGCGACGACAGGTTCATCGCTAGCGATCCGTCGCCGCAAATGGCGAGCACACGCTCGTCGGGGCGCGTGAGTGCAATCCCGAGTGCGACGGAGGAGGCGAGCCCCATTGGGCCGCTGAGATAAAGGTTGCGTGGGTGCGCCGAGGTCGCGTGCAGCCAGCAGGACTGCGAGCCGATCTCCGAGACGCACAGCGGGCGCGCGGCGCCGTAGAGTGCGAGACCTGCGCGAATGGCATCTGCCTGGGAAGTCATCGGGCACCCCGCTCGATCGAAAGTATCATCGGGCGATCTGCGGCTTTCGCCCATGCGAATGCGTCGACGACGACCGAGGGGCTGAACTGCGCGAACGTCACCGGATGCACGTAGGCGACCTGCGGTGCCGCGCGCGAGAATGCTTCGAACTTTTCGATGTCATAGGGTTTGGCATCGCCGAGGCCGCCGCGGTTCGCCACGATGCACACCATCGGCAGCCGATAGCGTACGGCCAAGGTCGCGAAGGCGCCGATGCTGTTGAGGAAGCCCGCGTTCTGGCAGAGCACGGCTGCACGCTGCCCCGCCATGATGGCCCCCGCGGCCACCCCGATGCACTCTTCCTCACGCGCGCAGGCGACATAACGCGGGCGCTCCAGTGCCTCGATACGCGCAATCGCCGGCGCGAGGAGACCGTCCGGGAGGCCGGCCACGAGCGCGACGTCGGCTTGCTGCAAACCTTCGATGAGCGACTGGGCGAATGTCTCTGCGCTCACTTTTCCGATCTCTCTAAGCCTGGTTTTGAATAGTGCCGGGGGATCAAGTTGCAGTGTCCGCAGTTTGCATGGGCTGAAAACATCTCCACGCGCCTTACCGATGTCGACGGTCCCTAAGGTCGTCAAAGCGGCGGCGGTCGGACCGTTCGCCGTATGCATGTAAAGACGCCGATCACTCTACGCCAGAGCTACGTCGGCTCATCGCGCGAAGTCAGGGCTACGCGCAACGAGCGAGTTGCCTGTATCCGCTATTCCATATGCGGCTCCGCAAACAAAAAAGCCGCCCGATGGGCAGCCCTTCCACAAAAGAGAAAGGCCGCTCACGCGGCCTTTCGTTTAGAAGCCTTATCAGGCAGCCTTCTCATTGAAGGCCGTCAGCTTCTTATCCTCCTCGAGCTCGCCGGCGGATTTCAGCGCAATACCGATGTACCGCACCCTTCCTGCTATCCGTGCCTTCTGTACTCCGAGCTCACCGAACTCCCGACCGAACGTCGGCAGCGCGAGGGGCTCCTTCTGTTGTTCTTCACACCATGCACAGTAGTCCTCGTATAGCGAAGTTGCAGTCAAACTCGATCCGTCTTGAGTCTCGATTCTCTCCTTGTAGAAACGCTCCACGTCGGTTTCGGGAGCAAGTAGTCGTTGTGGAGCCGGGGACGCAACCGTCGCGACCTTGGTCTCGGTCACTGACTTGTTGTCGTTCGCGCCGGAACGCGGCTTTGCTAGCGCAACGGCCTTGGGGGCCGCCACCGCTGCCGCAGCGGTGCTGACCGGCACGAACTGAGGTGCCGATGGCGTGTGGCGATCGTAGAGGCGCCACTGACTAAAAGCGATGTACATGCCGAAGCCCGATCCGACTTCGAGAAGCAGTGCAATGAAGACCGTGAGCGCGGTCTGCACGTCCTCAACCTTGACGGATGGAGCAACGATCGCGGCGAGTTTGGCGAGAACCGCAGCCTGCGGGTCCGCCTCGGCCATCACCGCAGTACCCGTCACGCCCGAGATCTTGCTGTGAATCTCGGCAATGCGTGCTTCGAGTGCCGTCGCCTGCTGGGCCGAGCCCAGTTCAGCAGCCAGGGCGTGGTAGCTCTGGCAGAAGGTACGCGAACGGGTCGTCGTCGCGTCGGTGCACTCCTTCGTAGAAGTCCACGACCTGTCGTTCTTGAGCGCTTCCATCTCGGCCTGCACCGCCTGAGCGGGGCGATGCTGCGGGATCCAGGAAAGCTGCTCCTGGGCCCGTGCCAGATCGGCGCGATGGTCTTTGTAGTTCACAGCGGTCGCTGCACGCTGACCGGCCGTGTCCAAGCGGTTGAGCGCCGCGTGTCCAAGAGCCGACGTTAGCGAATAGGCGGTGACCACGACCCAGACGAGAGCAGAAGCTACCGCCTGTGACCACATCCTTGTGCGTATTGCGGCGAAGAAGAAGAAAGGCACCAAGGCCTTCATGCAGTCCGCAGCCGCGCTGGCCGCGCCATAGATCTGGCCGTCGAACTCGGTCCTGCCGAGACTGACGCCAAACCGCCAGTTCATGGCAGCCGATACGGCGAGCAAGACGCCGGCAGCCAGAACCCCCAACACGCCTAGAGCATGTCTCATGTTTGCCCTCATGAATTATGATCGCTGGCTGTCGATGCGTCACGGCGCCAGCGCTTTTCCTTGCCTCTGTCCATGAAGAGGGCGGCTGGACAGAAGATCTCCACCTCTGACGCGATCACGGGACGCTCTGCTTCGGCGCATGGCTCGATCGGTCCGTTGAGCTCCGGCACCATTCCCCAATGGCAATCCGGCAGACCGGCGATCACACTCCGCAACAAAACATCGAGAGCTGGAGCCCCTTCCCATCGGGTGGTCGGCCACGGGCGGGTTATCGCCGCTCGATTCCGCCTGTGCGCAACTTTCCCCATGGGCCGGGGCGACAAGTTTACTGACGCGGAACTGCCCCCTCGGTTGCCCTTGCTACGCGATTCGAAATCTTTTGTTAAGAGAATCAGTCCCCTAGCAGAAAAGGCCGGAATTCGGCCGTATTTTCGCACGGCAAGAGCCCTCGCAGCTCTCCACAAGTCGCCCACATTCCGCACACGACTTGTCCCCAGGCCGGCGCCGTTTTCCACATCTGCAAGTTGAAGGAAAGGGCCGTCACCTGTCGATAATCTTCCGCATGCGGTTGCATAAGCCCGCACTCGGACTTATTTTGGTTAACATACGGAAGGATATTGCGAACTCGTAGGATTTCCCGGCGCCTCTTAAGCGGATTGTCATCGCTGTTTTCTAAGCTGCCGCATCAGAACCGTTTGAGGCTGTCGCACGTTCTTGATCTGGCGCCGTGATTTGCCGGCTGGAAGCGTAGGAGTTGATGTTATGCGTGGCCTCGGGGGCTTCGTTTTGCTGGCAGGCATCGGCGTGGGGCTATTCGTTTACTTCCCGGCCCCTGTCGATTCCGAGACGAACCTTGAGCAGGCAACGCGCGCTATCGCAGCCCGCGAAGTGGCCGATGACATCGGGAGCGCTCCCGTCGAAGCGGCTCCTGCTCCGCTGAAATCGCGGCTTGCCAACTTTTCGCCCAAGCGCCCGCTCGTTGCAGCTACTAAGTCGTTTGCGGGCAAGGCGCCCGCGGCAAAGGTCGAGACTGTCGGCCATTGGCCGGCGCAGGTCGTTCCGGCCCAGGTTATCCCGGCCGCGGCAGGGTCCTCGGGCGCACTCGAGCCGAGCGATCCGAGCGCGCGCCACCGTCTCATCGTCGACATCCAGCAGCACCTGAAACGCGCCGGCTGCTATTGGGGCCGCGCGAACGGCGCCTGGACCTCCAGCACGCGCGAAGCGATGCAGAACTTCACGACGCGCGCCAATGCCGCCCTGCCGGTCGACAAGCCCGACTATCTGCTGCTGAACCTGCTCAAGGCCTACGACGGTAGTGCCTGCGGTGCCGTGGAGAGTGTGAGTGCCAGTGCGCCCAAGAACGGAAGCGGCGCGGCCGTCGCCAAGGCGCAGCCGGAGGTTCTGCCGTGGAAGGCGACCGGCACGCAGCAGGCTGTCCGCCTCTATACGCCGCTGCCGCACAGCACGATGACGACCAGCCCTCTACCGGGCCGCATGGCGATCGGTGGACCGACGGACTTTCCGCCAGCGGCCCAGGCGCCGCTGATCCCCGGCCCGGGAACCGCAAAAGTAGCAACGGCCGAAATCGATCAAGGCCCAGCGCCGCACACCGCTCCTACGCACTCCAGCGCGCCGAAACCGCCGCGCCAGGCGAAGAAGTCGAGCGGCTCCTGGCGTAAGCCGGCGAAGGGCACCCCGCGCTACAATCTCATGCTCAGCCTCGGCGGCGTCTACTGACCCGGCACGAGCCCGGGGTGTGCTGATCGCGGCGAGACATGCTCGCACCCGAGAATTCATCGTGGGTTTCCGGCCCAACGGCGGCGCGCGCCGATTAGCGTTGCCCGAGCGGTTGTCTCCACCACCTCGCCCCGTCTACGCGCAGGGATCGGTTCCGCCGGTGTCCGAATCGGGCGCGACCGTCCCATCCAACAGCCAGCGCAGATAATCCGGCGCGCCGTCCGTCACCTCCAGCACGAGCAAAGCCGGGTTCTCGTAGCTGTGGCGTGCCTTCACCGCATCCATCACACGGCCGGCGAGGCTCCGGCGCGTTTTGATGAGCATGACGGCCTCGGCATCGCGCGTTATCGCGTCATCCCAACGGTAAATTGACGTCATGGCGGGCAGAATGTTGACGCAGGCGGCCAGCCGCTGCTCGACCAGCTCCCGTCCGACCGTTTCGGCCGCCTCCGCCGAGGGGAAGGTGGAGTAGACGAGAACGGGCTTGTCGTTTTCCTGCACTTGAGCCAGCCTCCCACGCCTTGCGTCGCCTTCAGAGCCCCATGCCGAAGCCAAAGACCACATTCGACAAGATCGCCTTCGTTGCAAGTGAGATGCCCGAGGCGATCGCCGCTCGCGACAGCCTCGTGGAGGCCTATGGCGAATGGGACGTGACCGAAGCCGATGCCATCGTCGCGCTCGGCGGCGACGGGCACATGCTGCAGACGCTGCACCGCTTCATGAACGAGGGCGTGCCCATTTACGGCATGAACCGGGGTTCCGTCGGCTTCCTGATGAACGACTACAGCGAGACTGGGTTGCGCGAGCGCCTCGCGGCAGCGGACGTGAGCCGGATCCATCCGCTGTCGATGATCGCCTACGATAAGGCAGGCAAAGCGCACAAGGCTCTCGCAATCAACGAGGTGTCGCTGTTCCGCGAGCGGCACCAGGCCGCCAAGCTGCGCATCCTCGTCGACGATACCGTGCGCATGGAGGAACTGATCTGCGACGGCGTGCTGGTGGCGACGCCGGCCGGGTCCACCGCTTACAACCTTTCGGCGCACGGGCCGATCCTGCCGATCAACGCGCCGCTGCTCGCACTCACCCCCATCAGCCCGTTCCGGCCGCGGCGCTGGCGCGGTGCACTGTTGCCCAACAAAGTGCGCATCACGATGGAGGTGCTGGAAGCCGAAAAGCGGCCGGTGAGCGCCGTCGCCGATCACTTCGAAACTCGCGGCGTCACGCGCGTCGAGGTGGAAAAAGCGCGCAACGTCGAGCTCTTCATGATGTTCGACCCCGACCACAGCCTCGATGAACGGGTGCTCGCCGAGCAGTTCCGCTATTGAGGATCCCGATCAGTGCTGCTGCGTCGCCGGCGAGCTTCTGAGGTTCACGACCTCGGCGCGCCAAGCTCCGACGCGATCCGCCGGTGGCGTCCTCTCCATGCTCTGCTTGTCCCTGCCGCGCTTGGTCGCGGCCGGTTTCAATCCGATAGCGACAAGGCGGGGCGGCTCACCCAACGCGCCCAAGATCCGCAGATAGAATTGCTCAACGGTCGTGGATCCTGCCGGCGATCCATCCGAAATGGCCCCGGCGATCATAGGAAATCGATTGCGTAGCGGAGCATCCGGCTCCTCGCCCACAGCGCGAACGAGACCAATCGCGGTCTCGGCGCCGAAGAGGTGCGCGATATAGAGGTCGCCGGCTACCGGCGTGCGATCGAAGGCTTCGCGCATACGGGCGGCGTTGTGCTCGGCCGCGGCGCGGGCGACCGGCGCCGCCAGCGCCGCATCGTTGCGTGCCGCGAGAATCCGCTGCCGCTCGTATGGTGCCGGGACGTAATACCGTCCGCCGCTGGTGACGAACACGCGTGCGCCGAGCCGCGTTGCGACATGCGGGTTGTCGTGCAGCGCGCGCAGCCAGCTCTGCTCTGAATAGAGCAGCGGTCCTGCCGGTGCTGCGTAGGCGGCTGCAAGCTGAGAAGCGTGGTGCAATCCGGTGCCCGCTATCGCCGGCTGCATAGGTGTCGGCTCCGCCGAGCCTGCGGCGAGCGAAAGCACGAGGGCAAGCTGCGCGGGAATGTCGAACAGCGAGCTCAAGGCACGGTCTCCGCGGCGACACGCGGCGCCGCATGCGGCCTCGCCCGACGCTACGGGCGGACATGGAAGGCTATGCAGAAAAGGGTGAAGATCAGATTAAGCGCCGTCGCAGATCGACGCTTACGTCTGCTGTGCGAGGGCCGAAGCGAGCGGGCGCTCTGTTCGGCGCTCCTCTAGCCATTTGATTAGACCGATGATCGACGCTTCGGACTGATGGGGTCCGAAGCGATCATGGTCTGTCTTTTGATTAGACCGATGATTCACGCTTCGGACTGGTAGGGTCCGAAGCGATCATGGTCTGGTTTGATTAGACCGATGATTCACGCTTCGGACTGGTAGGGTCCGAAGCGATCATGGTCAGCTTGCCGCGCTCAGCCTTCCCAGCGGGACACGATGTCCGAGAGGGCGGGGCGCTCGCGCTCGCTCGGGGCTTCCATGGGCGTGCCGACGTAGATGAAGCCTGCGATGCGCTCGTTCTCCGCCAGCCCCAGGGCCGCGCCGACCGCCTTATCGTAGGCGATCCACTCGGTGATCCAGGACGTGCCGTAACCCAGCGCGTTGGCGGCAAGGCACAGATTGAGACAAGCTGCCCCCGCGGAGAGAACCTGCTCCCACTCGGGTGCGCTGCGATGCGGCGTGATGCGCGAGACGGCCGCGATCACCATCGGCGCCCGCTGCAACCGGCCGCGCTCGGTCTCGAGACGCACGTGGGAGGGCGCCTCCTTTTCGGCGGCGATACATGCCTCGGCAATGACCCCGCCGAGCTTCGCCCTCGCCTCGCCCTCGATCACGATGAAGCGCCACGGGGCCAGCTTCTTATGGTCGGGCACGCGGGAGGCGATGGTGAGGATGGTCTCCAGCTCCTCCGGGCTCGGCGCCGGTGCGGCGAGACGGTCGGGTTTCACGGAGCGGCGGGCGGAGAGAAAGGCGATGACGGGGTTTTCCATGGACCATGTTCCTAGCCTCACGGGGCGTAGCATGCAAAGCCGATTCTGCCGCGGCATCGGGACCTTAGCGCTGGCACACCAATCGATACCGCTGACACGGACTATGGGCTATTCTCGCCCCGAATCCGCCGCCCTCCGCGCCTAGGTCTGCGCCCGAGTGAGGCGGAACAGGGGAGACGCATGCCGCCGATCAGCCATTCGATTGCCGCCGCGTTTGCTGCCGTCCTCATCGGCGTCGCAGCCGCCGGGGCAGAAGCTCAGCAGGTCCCTCCGACCTCGATGATCATCGTCGATGGATCGGGCTCGATGTGGGGCGACCTCGGTCCGGCGAAACGCTCCAAGCTCGAGATCGTGCGCGAGGCGCTCCGCGATCTGCTGCCGAACCTGCGTACCGATACGCGGGTGGGCCTCGCCTCCTTCGGCCATCGGCGGCGCGGCAACTGCGGCGATGCGGAAGTGATCCTGCCGCCGGACACGAATGCGCCCCAGCGTCTTGCCATGCCCATCGACAAGCTGAACGCCATGGGCAAGGGACCGATGGTGCTTGCGCTGCGAGAGGCCGCCAACGCGATTGCCGGGGCGACGCCCGCCAACATCGTGCTCATCGCCGACGATATCGACAACTGCGGCCAGGATGTCTGCGCCGCGCTCGGCGGCATTCTCGCAACGAGCCCCGGCCTCGTGGTGCACACCATCGCCATCGGCTTCGACGAAGCGAAGATCGCGCACATCAGTTGCATCGCCCGTCTCACCGGCGGCAAGCTGTGGAACGCGCAGGATTCCGCCGGCATAGTTTCGGCACTCGATCAGGCGGCGCAGCTTGCCCACCTCGTGCCGGAACCGGAAATACCGGAAGCGGCTGCCGCCAAGGCCGAAGCCGAAAAGCCCGCGCCAAACGCCAAGCCTGGGCTGTATCTTTCTGCCGCGCTCGGGGCCGCCAGCGAAACCCTCGATACGCCCGTCCGCTGGCGCATCCGGGATGCGGACGGCGACGTGATCCGCGAGACGCGTGCCTCCGCGCTCTACGAGAAGCTCGATCCCGGCACGTATCAGGTCGAGGCGCAGCTCGGCCTCGCGGACGCAAAGCAACTCGTCGAAGTGACGGCCGATGCGGCGCAGGAAGTGCGCGTCGATCTCAACGGCGGCGTTCTCAAGATGCAGGCGCGGCCGTCGAAGGTCGCAGTTCCCCTCGCCTCCCCGGTGTTCACGGTGACGCCTGCCGGCGCGGAAGCGGGCACGCCCCCGCTGTGGATCGGGCGCGAGGCAAAACCCGAGATCGTGCTGCCGGCAGGCGAATATGTCGTCACCGCGCAGACTGGCCTTGCGCGTCAGCAGAGCAACGTCACCGTCGCGCCCGCGGCGGGAACGAGCTTCGATACCGTCCTCACCGCCGGGCGTCTGGAGCTGAGTGCTACACGGGGCACTGCAGGCACGCCCGGAGACGCCGTGACGGACGGCGTCACCTACATCCTCCACCGAGACGATCCCGACGCCCCGCTGGGCCGGCGTGAGATCGCACGCTCGGCGGCCGCAGCGCCGACGTTCATGCTACCCGCCGGTACCTATTACGTCACCGCGCGTACGGCCACCGCCGAAACGCGCGAGCAGGTCGCAGTCGGCGCGGGCGATCTCGTTAAGCGCGCGCTGCCGCTGGCGCTCGCGCACGTGCAGCTCTCGGCGACGCTCGGCGGCCAGCCGCCTGCGGAAACGGCGCCGATCACCTATCGCATCATCCGGCTTGGCAGCGATGCGGCAGAGATCGCACGCACCGTCGATAGGGAGCCGGCGCTCGACTTGTCCGCGGGACGCTATCGCTTCGAGGCGTCTTTGGGCGGCAGCAACGTCATTGCCGCGGCCGAGCTGACCCTCACGGCGGGGCAGGCGCAACGCGTCACGCTCGCGCTCGAAGGTGGAAGCCTCACGCTGAAGCGCGGCGAAGGCGCCGGCATACCGGGCGACACCTTCTGGGAGGTGCAGGACGAGCAGCAGCGTACGGTCATGCGCAGCAGCCAGGCCCAGCCGACCGCCGTGCTCGCTCCGGGACGCTACATGGTCAGCGCCGATACCTCGGACAAGCCGCTGCGCAGCGCTATCGAGGTGAAGGCCAACGAGCACCGTATTTTCGATTTCACCGGACAGTGAGTGTCGCGCCTTCGCGTATGCCGGCTGTCCCAAACACGGCGATGTCCAATGGGTTGCAAGGGCCAATGAGTAGCGGCCGTAGAACCGTTGCCGAAATGGCGTTGCGGCTTTTGCCGCCGCTTACGCGCGCGGGAAAGCGCGTGCGCGGCTCCATGGCGCGGCGCGGTTTTTCCGCCGGGCCGATTGTTGCCGTGCTGGCGCTGTTGCTTTCCGTGCCTATCGCAGGCGGCCACGCTCCACTGCGCGCGCAGGGCCTCGATGATTCATTCAATCAGCTGCGCGGCGCCTTCCCGCCCGACACGGGACGTCACGCGCCTTCGACGTCATTGCCGGGGCCGAAGCTTCCAACCAACACCACCGTCGTACCCCGCGCCGCGGCGGACGGCGCATCTACTGTCGGCCAAGTGAATCTCGTCGCTTTGCTGACCGTCGACGGCCAGCGCATCGATCAGGGGCTCGTCTGGCGCATCTACGCCCCAACCCGCAATCCGCGCGCGCACGCCAAGCTACTGATGACGCGGCGCGAGCCAAGCCCCACGGTCGACCTCGAGCCGGGCGAATATATCGTCAACGCCGCCTTCGGACGCGCCGACATCACGCGCAAGATCGTGGTGACGCCGGGGTCGATCTCCAGCGAGAAGTTCGTGCTGAATGCCGGCGGGCTGAAGGTGAAGGTGCTGGTCGATGGCACCGAGCCGCCGCTCAATACAGTTGCGTACGACATTCTTTCGAGCGAGCGCGACCAGTCGGACAACCGCGTGCGGGTTCTCGCGGATGCCAAGCCGAACGTCATCAACCGGCTCAACGCCGGCATCTATCGCATCGTCTCGCGCTATGGCGATGGGAATGCCAAGGTCGAGGCGGACGTCACCGTCGAAGCGGGCAAGCTGACGGAAGCAACCGTCTCGCACTCGGCGGCGCGCGTCACGTTCAAGCTCGTCACGCGTCTTGGCGGCGAGGCGCTACCCGATACGCAATGGAGCGTGCAGACCCAGGATGGGCAGCTCGTGATACGCAGCGTCGGCGCACTGCCGACGCACATCCTGGCGCCCGGAGCCTATTCGGTGACGGCGAAGTCGCACAGCGGTGTCTACAAGCGCGACTTTACGCTCGCGGATGGCGACGTTGCGCAGGTCGAAGTGCTGATGCAGTAGCGCGCTGCCGCCCACCGCCACCTTAGAAGTCGGTCAACACCCAGTCGGTGGGGCAGCCGTTGCGCTGCATCCGCTCGTCCACCTCGTCATGCTGGCCAGCAATGCCCAGCTCCCGATAGAGGGAGCGCGCGATCTGCCAGTGCTCGCAGGCGGTCGCGAGATCGCCTTCGGCATGGGCAATGTCGCCCAGCGCGACACGACCCTTGGCGCGCGTCTCCTTCAAGTCATCGCCGGTGGCGCTGCGTACGCTTTTGCGCAGCAGCTCCGCGGCAGCCGCCTTTTCGCCGCGCAGCATGTGCCACTCCGCAAGGGACAGGAACAAGCCGGGCAACCGTTGGAGCTGGCCGGCGGCTTCAGCGTCGCGGATCTGCGCGTTGAGGGCGTCGGCGTCGAGCGTCGGAAGAGCGGCAACGGGCGCGGCTCCAGATAGCGCCCCGTCGTTCCTGCGCGCGCGCAACCGCCGGCGCCTGCGGACACCGAGAGCGATGATCGTGACCATTACCGACGCCATGAAAAGGCCGACGAGCAGCACGGCGTCATCGGCATTGAACTCGTTCGGCCATGTCATAGCGGGATCGTATCCATGGGCGATGGGTGTCGTCGCCGCCGAGTGATGCGCGGACGGCATAATGCCCGACGCACTTGCGGCTCAGCCTCAGCGGAAGGGCATCGAATACATCAAGCCACCCTTGGTCCATAGGTTGTTGAGACCGCGGGAAAGCTTCAAATCCGACTTGGCTCCGAGATTACGGTCGAAGATTTCACCGTAATTCCCGACGTGCTTGACGATGAGATAGGCCCAGTCGCGCGGCAGGCCCAGCGCCTGGCCCAGATTGGCTTCGAGCCCGAGAAAGCGGCGCACGCTCGGCTGTGTCGCCGCGCGCTGCGAATCGACGTTCTCCGAGTTGAGGCCCAGCTCCTCGGCTTCGATCAGCGCCATGAGCGTCCAGCGCACGACGGCGAACCATTGCGGGTCGTCCTGGCGCACGGCCGGACCCAGCGGCTCTTTCGTGATCAGCTCCGGCAGGATGATGTGGTCGTTCGGAACCTTGAGTTTGCTGCGTGCGACCGCCAGCAGCGATATATCGCCCGTGAGCACCGTGCAGCTTCCGGCGGCGTAGGCCTTCACGAGGTCGTCCCAGTTGTCCTGAGCGACGATCTGATAGCGCATGCGCTGCACACCGAAGAACTCGGCGACACCCTGCTCGCCCATGGCGCCCGGCAGCGCGCAGATCGAGGCGCCGGAGAGCTCCAGGACCGAGGCCACCGCATTGCCGCGGCGGGTCAGAAAGCCCTGGCCGTCATAATACAGAACGCCGGCGAAGCGCGCGCCAAGCTCGGTATCGCGCGTCAACGTCCACGTCGCGCCCCGGGCGAGAACGTCGACATCCCCCGATGCCAGGGCCTTGAAACGGTCGCTGGGGCTGAGCGGCCAGAACTTCACCGCGTCCTTGTTGCCAAACACAGCCAGGGCCAGCGCCTTGCAGAAATCGACATCCAGCCCCGAGCGCACGCCCGTGGCATCGACCTGGGAAAACCCAGGCTGGACCTCACCGATGCCGCACAGCAGCGAGCCGCGCGCACGGATGGTGTCGAGCGTTGACGTCTGGGCACGCGCCGGCGCCACATCGGCGAAGATGGCACCAAGTGCGAGAACCGCGACCGATAGGCGGCAAAGTTGCTGGAATATATGCATGGCGTCTGGTCAGTGTGGGGCGATCACGCCGAAGGCGCAAGGGACACAATGCTACGGATGGAATAAGATTAGGCTGCGCCGCCGTGGCGCATGCGCTCAATCCCGCGGAATGAAGACCGGGTCAAGACCTTGACCCGGCCGGCGAGTTGCGCCACACGGGCCCCAACCCGCGGCGACCAGGATCCCGCCAGATGTCCTCCGATAAGAAATCCTCGCGCAATCGCGCTCCTGCCACCAAGGCCGTCCATTCAGGGCGCGCCCCGCACGACAATTTCGGCTTCGTCAATCCGCCGGTCTATCGTGGCTCGACGGTGCTTTTTCCCACCGTAGAGAAATTGTGGAAACGCGATCAGGCGTATACGTACGGTCGCTCCGGCACCCCGACCATAAGCGCCCTCGAGGAAGCGCTCACAGAGATCGAGGGCGGAGCTGCCACGGCCCTCACTGGCTCCGGCTATCAGGCTGTGAGCGCGGCGATCCTCGCCTTCGTCAAGGCGGGCGATCACATCCTGATGCTCGACAGCGTCTATCAGCCGACGCGCAAGTTCTGCGATTACATGCTGGCGCGGCTGGGCGTGGAGACGACCTACTACGACCCACTGATCGGCGCGGGCATCGCGGAGCTGGTGCGGCCCAACACGCGGCTCATCTTCACCGAAAGCCCGGGCTCCCAGACGTTCGAGGTGCAGGACATCCCCGCCATCGCACGCGTGGCCGCCGAGCGCGACCTCTGGCTCCTGATGGACAACACCTGGGCAACCCCGCTCTACTTCCGGCCGTTCGACCATGGCGTCGACGTGTCGATCCACGCGGCGACGAAGTACATCGTCGGCCATGCGGACGCGATGCTGGGCGCGATCACGTCGAATGCGCGCGCTGCCAAGCACATCGCGATCGCGAAAGATCAGCTCGGTATCTCACCGGGGTCGGAGGAGACGTATCTCGGCATGCGCGGTCTGCGCACGATGGCGACGCGCCTCGCCCAGCATCAGCGTTCGGCTCTGGAAATCGCGCGCTGGCTGGAAGGGCGCCCCGAGGTTGCGCGCGTTCTGCACCCCGCTCTTCCGAGCCATCCCCAGCACGCCCTTTGGAAGCGTGACTTCCTCGGCGCGAGCGGCCTTTTCTCGATCGTCCTGAAGCCGGTCAGCGACAAGGCCGTTGCCGCCATGCTCGACGGGCTCGAGCTGTTCGGCATGGGATTTTCGTGGGGCGGATACGAGAGCCTCGTGATCCCGTTCGACGCGCGCAGCTATCGCACGGCCACGCAGTGGCAGCCGGAAGGTCCGACGCTGCGCCTGCACATCGGCCTCGAGGATGTGGACGATCTGCGTGCCGATCTCGAAGCCGGTTTCAAGCGGCTCGCGGCCGCTGCGTAGCTGGCGGCTGGCAAGTCACGGACTGAAACGTTCGCGCGCGGTGGTCAGCTCCGCCTCGGTGTCGATGTCGGCCAGCTCATCGTCGTCCATGGCAACCATTCGGCATTCACTCGCCGACGCTTGGAGCAGTGCCTTGGCGCCCGCCCCGGGGGCCAGCGCCTGCAACGCGCCGAAATAGCGTCGTGGCCAAAGCACGGGATTGCGTTGCGCGCCCGCGCGCGTCGTCGGCACGATGATGCGGGCACCGCCCTCTTCTCGAAAAGCATCTATCAGCGACCGGATGGAAGCGGGCTCCAGGAACGCCATGTCGCCCGGCACGATGAACGATGCCGATGTCTCTGGGCGTACAGCGGCGATGCCGGCGGCGATGGAGCCGCCCATCCCGCGCTCCCAAGCGTCGTTGTGAACGCAGCGCACGTCTGTTCCTACCAGCGCCGCCTCGATCGACGTGCGATCCCACCCCGTGACGACGACGATATCTTCGACGCCCCCTTCTTTCAGCACGTGGAGGGTGCGAGAGATCAAAGGATGGCCGCCGATGGGCGCGAGCAGCTTGTTGGCCTCGCCGAACCGGCGCGAGGCCCCGGCAGCGAGCACAACGGCGGCGATGGACGCGTCAGGCGGCACCGCGCGCGACCTTGATGATCTGCGCCAGAATGGAGACGGCGATTTCTGCTGGCCCCTTGGCGCCGATGGCAATGCCGATGGGTGCGTGGATGCGGGCGATCTCCGGCTCGGTGAAGCCTTCGGCGCGCAACCGCTCCACGCGCTTGGCGTGCGTGTTACGGGATCCCAGCGCGCCGATGTAAAGGCACGGCGCGCGTAACGCTGCGATCAGCGCCTCATCGTCGATGTGCGCGGTATGCGTGAGCGCCACCACGGCCGTGCGCGCATCGAGGCCGAGGTCCGCGAATGCCGCCTCGGGCCGCTCGGCGAGCATGGTAGCTGCGCCGAACCGGTCGGCATTGGCGAACGCGGGGCGCGGATCCACGACCGTGACGGCATAGCCGACCTGCTGCGCCAGCTCGGCGAATACCTGTCCGATGTGCGTCGCGCCGGCGACGATCACGCGCAGCGGCGGCAGTAGCGGCTGCACCAGCACTTGCCCTTCCGGCGTGTCTATCAGCGCAAGATTGCCGGAGCGGAATGCGTCCGCGACCTCGGGCGGAAGCGCATCGCTCTGGCGGTAGAGCCGGCGCGTGTTGTCTGCGAGGCGCCCTGTGGCGACGACTGAGCGGCGCTCGCGGCGCGCTTCGACGATGGCTTCGATGTGCGCGACATCAGCACGCGACAGGGGCTCGATGAGAACCTTGATCTCGCCGCCACACGGCAGGCCCGCGCGCCAGGCGGTTTCCTCAGCGACGCCATAGGTCAGCAGGCGCGGCTTTCCGTCGGCCATGGCATCGACGGCTTCAGTCAGCACGTCGACCTCGACACAGCCGCCGGAGACCGAGCCCTCGAAGCGATCCTCGGGCCCGACCACGAGCTGGCCGCCGGCCGGAACGGGCGCGGAGCCCCACGTGGCAATGACCGTTGCGATCGCGGCCTTGCCATACGCTTCCAGCCAGTCGCGCGCGACCTCCCACGCATCGCGCGAAGGACGCTGGAACTGCTGCGCGGCCGTGGTCATGCGCAAACCCTCGATCGGTGGCGATTCGCCAAGGGCGATGATGGCACACTGCCCCATTGGGATGAGGATTTTCCCAATGGGGTTTGTCGCAATGGGCTATCGCGCCCTGCTTATTCGGCCGGATGCACCGTCGCGGCCGGCGGCGGCGGGGTTTCCGTTTCCGCCGGACGGCGGCGGCGGGAGAAGAGATCGCCCAGCCAGCGGCAGGTCACGTAGAAGACGGGCGTGAAGATGAGCCCGAAGAACGTGACGCCGATCATGCCGGAGAACACCGCCGTTCCGAGGGCCTGGCGCAGCTCTGCGCCCGCGCCCACGGCCCAGACGAGCGGGACGACGCCGAGGATGAACGCGAGCGACGTCATGAGAATGGGCCGCATGCGCAGGCGCGCCGCTTCCTTCGCGGCATCCTGCTTGCTGTTACCGCTGTCCTCGAGCTGCGCGGCAAACTCCACGATCAGGATGGCGTTCTTGGCGGCGAGACCGATGAGCACGATGAAGCCGACCTGCGTCAGGATGTTGTTGTCCATGCCGCGCATGACGACGCCCGTGATCGACGCGATGAGGCTCATCGGCACGATGAGGATAACCGCGAGCGGCAGCGTCAGGCTTTCGAACTGCGCGGCGAGCACGAGGAACACGAATACGACGCCAAGTGCGAAGGCGAACGCGGCCGTGTTGCCGGCGCGGATCTGCTGGTAGGCCAGCTCCGTCCATTCATAGCCGAAGCCGGGCGGCAAGGTTTCCGCGGCCACCTTTTGCATCAGCTCGATGGCCTGGCCTTGCGAGTAGCCGGGCGCCGCCGCGCCGTCGAGCTCGGCGGCGGGATAGAGGTTGTAGCGCGGCACGCGGGCGGGCGCAGAGATGTCATGCACCGTCGTGAAGCTGCCGAGGGGCACCGTATCGCCGGCCGCGTTGCGCACGCGGATGGCGAGGATGTCCTTGGAGTCGACGCGGTAGGCGCTGTCGGCCTGCGCGGTGACGCGGAAGGTGCGCCCGAGCAAGTTGAAGTCGTTCACGTAAGCCGAGCCGAGATAGGTCTGCAGCGCGCTGAAGACGTCGGAGATGTTGATGCCCAGCATCTGCGCCTTGACGCGGTCGATATCGAGGTAGAGCTGCGGCGTCGAGTTCTCGAACAGCGTGAACACCTGCTGCAAGCCCGGCGTCTGGTTCGCCTTCACCATCATGGCCGTGACGGCTTCCTGCAACGCCGCCGGTCCCGCCGCACCACGATCCTGCACCATCATGCGGAAGCCGCCGGCGCTGCCGATGCCGCGCACGGGCGGGGGAGCAACGACGAGGACCATCCCGTCCTGGATCGCGGAGAACTTCTTCAGAAGCGCCGCGCGGATCGCGTCAGCCGATTGGTTCGGATCCTTCGCGCGTTCCTCGAACGGCTTCAGGGTGACGAAGATCGCGCCCGCGTTCGGCGCGTTCGTACGCGTTGCGCCGGAGAACCCGACGAAGTTCGCAGCGTGGGCAACGCCAGGGGTATCGAGGGCCAGCTCGACGATACGCTTGTTCACCGCATCGGTACGCGCCAGCGAGGATGCGGGCGGCAGCTGCGTGACCGTGATGAGATAGCCGCCGTCGACCGCGGGAATGAAGCCCACGGGGGTCTTGCGGAACTCGTTCATGCCGAAGGCGATGAGGCCCGCGTAAACGACGAGCATCACCACTGCCATGCGCACGAGCTTGCCGACGGTCCAGGCGTAGCCGTGGGAGAGCTTGTCGAAGCTCCAGTTGAAGACACGGAAGAACGCGTGCACCGGCCACATATACCAGGGCGGGCGCTCGTGCCCCGTATGGGGCTTGAGCAGCAGTGCGCACAGCGCCGGCGACAGCGTCAACGACACGACCAGCGAAATGAGCGTCGCGCCGGCGATGGTGAGCGCGAACTGCTGGTAGAACTGCCCGGAGATGCCGGTGATGAAAGCCGAGGGCACGAACACGGCGGTGAGCACCAGCGCGATCGCGATCAGAGCGCCGCCGACTTCCTCCATCGTGCGGTAGGCTGCCTCACGCGGACTGAGCCCGTCGGCCATGTTGCGCTCGACGTTCTCGACCACGACGATCGCGTCGTCGACCACGATACCGATCGCGAGCACGAGGCCGAACAGCGACAGGTTGTTCAGCGAAAACCCGAACATCGCCATCAGGAAGAAGGTGCCGATGAGCGACACGGGGATGGCGACGATGGGAATGATCGCCGCGCGCCAGGTCTGCAGGAACAGCACCACGACGAGCACGACGAGCAGCACCGCCTCGAAAATGGTCGTGACGACGGCGTCGACCGACTGCTGGATGAATTCGGTCGGGTTGTAGACGATGTCGTACTTGAGGCCTGCCGGGAAGCTCTTCGACAGCTCCGCCATCGTCGCCTTGATGCGCTCGGCGGTGTCGATCGCGTTCGAGCCGGGCAACTGGAAGATACCCAGCGCCACGGCGGGGTCCTTATCCAGGTAGGAAATGAGGCCGTAGTCGAGCGCCGCCAATTCGACGCGCGCGATGTCCTTCAGGCGCACGACCGCGTCGTTACTCTGCTTGACGATGATCTCGCCGAACTGGTCGGGATCCGCCAATCGTCCGAGCGTTTGCACCGAGATCTGGAAGGCGCCGGGCTGCTCGGTCGGCGGCTGATTGAGGATGCCGGCCGCGACCTGCACGTTCTGGCGCTGCAGGGCCACCGTCACGTCGTTAGCCGTGAGGCCGAGGGATTGCAGGCGGTCCGGGTCCAGCCAGACGCGCATCGAGTAGTCGCGGCTGCCGAATACGGTGATCGAGCCGATGCCCTCGAGGCGGCTCAGCACGTCGACGACGTTGACGCTCGCATAGTTGGAGATGAACAGCGTGTCGCGCGACTGATCGGGCGAGAACAAATGCACGACCATCATGAGGTCGGGCGAGGCCTTGGCAACGGTCACGCCGATATTGCGCACATCCGCCGGCAGACGCGGCTGCGCGATGGCGACGCGGTTCTGCACCTGCACCTGCGCGGTGTCGAGGTCGGTACCGAGGTCGAAGGTGACCGAAATCGTGAAGCGCCCGTCGACGGTGGAGTTCGACGAGATGTAGAGCATGTGCTCCACGCCGTTGATCTGCTGCTCGAGCGGAGAAACCACCGTCGAAGCAACGACCTCGGCGCTCGCGCCCGGATACTGGCCGGTGACGTTCACCACCGGCGGAGCGATCTCCGGATACTGGGCAATCGGCAGCCGTCCCAGCGCCACGGCGCCCAGGATGATGAACACCACCGAGATGACGCTGGCAAAGATCGGCCGGTCGATGAAGAAATGCGACAGACGCATCGCGTCGTTACCTTAATTTGTGCGGATGGACGACGTGGCGCGGATGTTGCCGGTCTCGACCTCGACATTCTCCGGCGCAACCTTCACGCCGGGGCGCACGCGCATGAGGCCGTTGACGACAATCGTGTCGTCGGGCTCCAGGCCCTCCACGACACGCAGACCGTCGACGAGCTGTCCGAGCTTCACGTACTTGGGGTGCGCGACATTGTCGGCGTCGAGCACATAGACGAACTTGCGCACCTGCTCGGTGGCGATCGCCGCATCGGGGACGAGCAGCGCCGCAACCGGCGCCGACGTTGCGATCTGGATGCGTCCGAACATGCCGGGCGTCAGCTTCGAATCGCCATTGGCGAAGAGCGCACGGCCGCGGATGGTGCCCGAAGAGCGATCGATCGCGTTGTCGACGAAGTCGATCTTGCCTTCGTGGCTGAACTTATCCTCATCGATCAGCTTCAGGCGGACCGGCAACGTCATACCCCGGTCAGCGGCACTCGAAGCTTCGCCGCCGGCAATACGCAGATATCGCAGGTAGGACGCTTCATCCATGGTGAACTCGAACCGGATGGGATCGATGGACGCAATCGTCGCCAGCAGCGTCGTGCTGCCAGAGGCGCCGCCAGAGACGAGGTTACCCACGGACACACGCCGGTCGCCGATGCGGCCCGAGATGGGAGCGGTGAGCTCGGTGAAGCTGAGATCGAGCTCGGCCTGCTCCAGCGCGGCCTGCTGTGCCGTCACGGCAGCAGCGGCAACGCGGGACGCCTGCATGCGCTGATCGAGCGCCTGCTGGGTGATCGTGGTGCCGGCGCGCAGGCTTTCGCCGCGCTTTAAGTCGCTCTCGGCAAAGGCGCGATTGGCCTTCGCCTGCTCGATCGAAGCCTTGGCCTGGGCCACAGCGGCCTTGAACGGGCGCGGGTCGATGGTGAAGAGCGGATCGCCCTGCTTCACGAGCTGGCCGTCCTTGAAGTGGATTTTCTCCAGGTAGCCCGACACGCGCGCGCGCACTTCGACGTAGTCGAACGCGACGAAGCGGCCGACGTATTCATCGCGCTCGGTCACCTTCTTCTGCACGGGCTTGGCCACCGAAACCTTCGGCGGCGGTGGGGCTGCGCCTGCAGCCGGTCCCTTCTGCTCGCCGCATGCCGCCAAAAAGCCGGCAACCAGCACCAGTGGCAGGGACAGGCGCACTATTCGGGCAAAGGACATGTGTATCCGTCCGTGTGGTTATGGGACCCACGCGGGCGTCCCAAAAAGGCTCGTTCAGGATATTCGCTCAGAGAGGCCGGTGAAGCGCGGGACAACCAATCGAGGCGTGATCACTTTAGGGATTTTCAGGCGGCGAGCACCCCGGCAACGGGCCCGGCACGCCGCATGGCGGCGTCGACCGCCCGCTCTGCAAATTCCGGGCCGAGCGCCATCCCTTCGAGCAGAATTGTCTGCACGTCGGTAATGCCGATAAAGCCAAGCACCGAACGCAGGTAGCTCTCATCGTGCTCATAGGCCCGCAAGGGCCCCGCCGAATAGATGCCACCGCGCGAAAGCACAAGCACAGCGCGGCGCCCCCGGAGCAGACCCTGGGAGCCATGCTCTGTATAGCGGAAAGTGCGGTCGGGGCGAATGACGTGATCGACCCACGCCTTGAGGGTCGAGGGGATGCCGAAGTTGATCATCGAAGCCGCGATAACGATGGTATCGGCGACGAGCAACTCGTCGATCAGCGCGTCCGAACGCTCGATCTGCTCGCGCTGGCGGTCGGTGCGGGCGCCCGCAATTGACCGCGTTGCGATCACAAAATCCTCGTCGATATGCGGCAAAGGATACCGCGCGAGATCACGAATCGTGACGCTCGCATCGGGATAAACTTGACGCAGCTCACGCAAAACGCGCATGGCTACGAGACTCGAGTATGAAGTATCCCGGCGCGGGCTGCTGGTCAGGCAGAGGATATTCGGGCCGGACCCTTTTCCCTCAAAACGGAAAGGTGGCGAGGCCTGGGATTTCGCGGTGCTGGCTTGTTGCATGTCACGCTCGTGGATTTTTGGTGCGCTGCGAAGCCGGGGGCATGACAACAGCCGCACGCTATGTTACTGACCGGTAACGCCCTCGTATACTGACCGGTAACACCTTATGTCAAGAGCCCATGGCCAGCCGCACAATTAACCAGCCAGCCGTCCTACCGCTACCGCCACCCCGGGAGCGCATCCTCGCTGCGGCGCGTGAGCTTTTCTATCGCCACGGCATCCGCGCGGTCGGGGTGGAAGCGATCGCCGAAGCCGCGTCCACGAACAAAATGACGCTTTATCGCCATTTCGGTTCCAAGGACGAGCTGATCGCCGCCTATCTCACCGAGCTTGCGAAGGAAGGCGACGACATCTGGGATCAGCTAAGCCAGGAGCACCCCGGCGATCCTCAGGCGCAGATCGAAGGCTGGGTGCAATACGTAGAGCGGATACTAACCGATTGCGGCGAGCGCGGATGCGCAATTGCGAATGCTGCGGTCGAGATGCGCGAGTTCGATCATCCCGCGCGACAGATCATCGACGATTATAAGATGCGCAAGCGCAACCGCCTCGTCGCGCTTTTCCGCGAGGCCGGCTACGCCGAGCCCGAGCAGGTGGCCGACGAAGTCTTCCTTCTATTCGAAGGAGCGCGTATCTCGATCCAGTGCTGCTCCAGCGGACCGGCCGTGCGCGTGGCGCGCATGCTACGCTCGCTTCTCGCCGAGCACGCACCCAAAGCCCATACGAAATCGAAGATGCAGAAAACGTCCGCCAAGCGCAGCTAAGCTGCGCATTGGCTCCACGTCACGGCATACCGTTCCGTCTCAGAGGTCACCCTCCAGGAACTGCGCGCGGCCAAGGCCGAACGACCAGTCCTCGTCGGTATTCTCCACCATCGAAACCATCACATCGGTGGGCGCGATACCGCAGCTCTTCTCGAGCTCTTCCACAAGCAGCTTGTAGAACTGCTTTTTCGCCTTCTTGCCGCGCGGGCGCGTGATCACCTGCACGAGCACCACCTTATCGGTCCGCGGAATGTCGAGCCCCGTATCCTCGATGATCATGCGCGAAGGTTTGTGCTCGTTGACGATCTGATAGCGGTCGCGCTCGGGCACCTTGAATGCGGCCAGCATCGCGCGGTGGGCGGCATCGAGGAGATCCTTCAGCTCAGCGTCGGAGCGGCCTTCGATAAGATCAAAGCGAAGCAGCGGCATGTTCATCACCGGGAAAAAATTGCAGGAAAGCGGGCGGATGCCCTGCTTAGCGTGGCCGATGGTGGCGAACAATCCCTCCGAACGGTCACTGTCAGGCCGGCCGGTCTTACCGCACACGGCGCGTGTAGAGGAGAAGCGCCTGTTCGGCGATTCAATTGGCTGCGGGATTGGGTGCCGGCGCGGGTGCCGGATTTGCGGGGGATGCCGCCGCGGCCGCAGTCGCAGGCGTCACACGCCAAACTCGCCCGCCGACATCATCGGCCACGAGCAGCGCTCCGCGCCCATCGATGGCCATGCCCACGGGGCGGCCGCGGGCATAGCCGTTTTCATCCACGAACCCCGTCAGCACGTCCTTTGGCATTCCAGCCGGGTGGCCGTTGGCGAACGGCACGTAGATGACCTTATACCCAGCGCGGGGTTCGCGGTTCCACGAACCGTGCAGACCGACGAACGCGCCGCCGCGGTATTCCTGCGGCAGTAGCTGGCCGTCGTAGAAGGTGAGCCCGAGTGCCGCGACGTGCGAACCCAACCCATAGTCGGGAACGATCGCCTTGGCGACGAGATCGGGACGCTGCTCCTTCGCCCGCGTATCGACGTGCTGGCCCCAATAGCTGTACGGCCAGCCATAGAACCCGCCTTCCTTCACCGACGTGAGGTAGTCCGGCACGAGATCGTTGCCGAGCTCGTCGCGCTCATTGACGACGGTCCACAGTACGCCGGTCGTGGGCTCGAAGCCCATGCCGTTGGGGTTGCGCAGGCCGGATGCGAAGATGCGCTTCTGTCCGGTGTCGAGGTCGACCTCCCAGATCGCCGCGCGGCCCTCCTCCTTGTCGAGCCCGTTCTCGCCGACATTGCTGTTGGAGCCCACGGTCGCATACAGCTTCTTGCCGTCCTTCGAGGCGATGATGTTCTTCGTCCAGTGATGATTGAGCGGGCCGCCGGGAAGGTCCGTCACCTTCTCGCCCGCCCCGGTGATTTCGCCATCCTTGTAGGGATAGCGCATGATGGCGTCGGCGTTCGCGACGTAGAACTTGTCTCCGATCAGCGCCATGCCGAACGGCGAGTTGAGACCCTCCAGGAACACCTTATTCACCTCGGCCACGCCGTCGCCGTCGGCATCGCGCAGGAGCCGAATGCGATTGGCACTTTTTGCCGGGCCGGTCGCGCGGCGCATGACGAGGCCCATCACCCACGACTTCAAGCCAGACTCTCCCGGCTTCGGCGGCGCGTTGGTCTCCGCAACGAGGATGTCACCATTTGGGAGCGTATAGAGCCAGCGCGGATGCTCGAGCCCGCCGGCGAAAGACGTGACATTGAGACCCGTCCCCGCTTGCGGCTTGGCATCCTTCGGCCAGCTCGACGCCGGCGCGATATTGACGGTCGGCAGCAGCGAATGCTGCGGCTCGGGCAGCTTCGGATCAGGCCCCACGCCCGGATTTTGCTCGGCGGTTGCGCTCCCCATGGCCAGTCCAACGATCATGGCAGCGGCTACAATGGTGCGCATGACAATTCTTCACCTCGGCTTCGCGTCGAAATTCTCGGCACGACATCTATCCAAAATGTGCTGCGGAGCGTCGGAGCTCGATTGTTGAGTCCTTCGGGAGGAACACGGCCGGGCGCGCGCGGTTCCGCTTCGACCTCTTACGCCGAATGTGCGCAAAAGACTTAAACGTCGATATTTTCGAAATCGAACGACTTGGGACGCCCTGCCCTCTTGCGCTGACTACCTGTTGTGCTTTGTTCGGAGTGGATCGGTCACGCGCTTGTAATGGAAGCGCGTTCTCCTGCGGCACGCGTGCACGAGGAGCACTCGCAATGACGAGAGAACAGGTCGAAAAAGCCTTGGCTGAGATGGAGCGGCTGCGCGAGGCCTCGAGACTCGCCGACGATGTGGACGATCAGCGTCGCTTCGCCAACGACTATCACCGCCTCTGGCGCGAGGTGCGCCCGTACGTCGAAGGCGAGAAGCCGTACAAGGGCGAGACGTAGCGTCCTTAGCGCCGAGAGCCCGCACGCCTGAGCTTTGCGGCATAGCGCAAATTCAATCCGCGACCGAATGTTGCCGCCGCGTGAACGGCCTTCCCTTCGCCGCGAATAGTTTGCCTCAACCAGCGCGTTCCAAACGGGAACCACGCATCGCGACGCGCTACACCGCCGGGCGCAGGCGGCCGGCCGTTCCTCTTCATCCCATTTCAACATGGATATTCGTCCCGCTTTGCGGCCAAATGGATATTCGCTCGCACCCCCGCATACATTCTAAACGCGGGACACTCCCAACCTGCATATGCCCTCATGGATATTTTATTTATTTCTCGCTTTCGGTATTTGTTTCATCAGAACAACGAAACAAATCGCCAATGGGGAGCGCCAGCGAAATGAAATTGGGAATTCTCGCGATTTCGGCCCTGACGGGGTTGGCCATCGCAATTACTTGGACCGTAAGCGCCGATGCACGCGCCCGGAAATATAGTCACAGCCACACGACCGTTCGCGATTGCACGCCCTTTAACGCCCCCGGCGGTTACTACGGCAATATCTGGTGTGATACCGCAAAGCAGTCCGCACAATTCCAGGCTGTAAGCGGAACAAACTCTCGTCCTGTTTCTCGCTTCCACACGACCAAAATCAAGTAACGCTTCTTCACCTCCTCCGCACTTACGCACGCAACCAACCTGATACGCTTTCATCCACGAACCGTCCAACTGACCGAAGAGCCCAGGACATCCTGAACTCTTCGGTCTTTTTTTGCACGGCAGTGGGATGAATGCCCCCTGACGTTTGGGGGCTCCCGGGCGCTTCATTCGCGCGTCGTCCGAGCGCACGAGGATGCCTGGCCAGCCGAGGCGGCGCCATCCCGTTCGGAAATGAGGAAGATGGTCGTACTACCGCGGCCTCACTGGGCCCTCTGCACCTTCGCGTCATAGATGCGGATGTAGCTCAGCATCCCCGTCTCGTCTTCCTTGGCCCCCACCTCGAGACGGCCTGTGACGCGCACGGCGCCGTCGATGTAATCCGTGGAGCCTGCGAGGAAGACCGGAATAAACCCGGCCCAGTCGAAACTCACCGTGTGAAAGGGGCACTGGAACGACGGCTCTTTGATCAGCACGAAATACGATCCGTCACGGGGCAGAATGCCATCCATGAACCCGAATATCTCGACGGGCTGGCCGTTGAGATTCTCCATCTTTGCACTGATCTGAATATTGGGGCGCAGTCCGACGCCCGCTTGAAACGTCTCACCGATGTAAAAATCGTCGAAGCGAATACGACGGGTGGCTTCAGAAGGATCGCTCGTCATGATGATGACCGCCGTGGCAGCTGAGAGGATGGAAAGATAGCGTTTCATGTTCACCTAGGATGCGGGCGCGAGTTGCTTGGTGACGTCTTCACGGCATGCGAGGTAGGCCGGCACCGCCCCCGCAATCAGACCCAGGCCGACCGCCGACACCACTGTGATGAGCTCAGTCGTTCCGAGAGCGAGCAGGTCGATGTGAAATCCGCTCGTCGCCTCGATCTTTCCGGCGATCACACGGGCGGTGAGACGCCCGAGAGCGGCGCCCGCGAGGCTGCCAAGGATGCAAATAACGCCCGCCTCTATGAAGAGGACGCGGAAAATCACGCTGCGAGGCGCACCGATAGCGCGCAACGTGGCGATCTGGCGCCGCCGTTCGATCGATGCGGCGAGCAGCGATATCATGACCGCAATGCAAGCAATCACGATCGATAGCCATGCGAGGGCGAGGAGAACAGCCTCTCCCGTCCGCATGTAGCCCATGATCTGGGTTGCCACGCGCCCGGGATAGATCGCCTGGACGCTCTCTTTCTGTCCAAGCGCGGCCACCAATCGCGCGACATCCGCGTAGCTTCTGCCGTGCACCAGGAGCGAGGTGATCCGCGCGCCGCGAACGGGGGTAATGCGGGCATGGGTGTCCTCCCCCGCCTCCCGTGCTTCGTCATGGCCCTGGTGCGCTGCCTCTTCTTCGTGCTGATGCTCGTTGGTGCCCTCCTGAGGCGCAGCCTCACCGCGGGTTGCCACCGGGCCATTCATAAGGTGCGGATTTTCCGCATGGGTGATCCAGATCGACTCCAGCGTCGTGAAGATCGCCCTATCCGCCGGCGTGTGCGCCTGCTCCAGGATGGAGACGACGGTATACGGACTATGCGCGTGATCTTCCGAAAGATCCTTCGGCAGCTCGACGAACCCATGCAGCGCGGTGAAGGTATCTCCCACTCGCAGGCCGGTCTGCCGCGCCACAGTGGCACCCAGCACAGCCTCGAATGGCGCTTCCGCCCAGCGATTGAGTGGGGTCGTCACAGGCTGGCGACCGGTCGCCGCCTCGATCACGCTGCGATAGTCTTTCGTCGTGCCGACGATCGGATGTCCGCGGTAGCTGTCGCCGAAGTTGAAGGGCACGATCACCTGCGCACCGGGATCGGCGCGCAGCTCGTCGTATATTTCGGTCGGGATGTTGCCGGTCGGCGGCTCCATGAAGAAGAGGGTCGACAACACCGACTGTGCGGGACTGCCCTTCGCGGCCACCAGCAGCTGATAGCCGCCCGCAATCTCCTGCGTGCTTTTTTGCGCCGACGTCGACAGGGTCGCCACGGCGATCACGAGCGAAACGCCAACGGCAATTCCGAGAGCCGTCAGAAGGTTGAGCGCGGGGCGCGATACGAGATATCGAACTGCTAGACCAGCCGGCGTCATGGCGCGATTCCTGCCCTGTTGGCTGACGGGAGCTCCACGAGCTCGTCCATGCGAGCCAGCACCTGTGGATCGTGCGACGCCACCAGGAGCGTCGCTCCGTCTTCGCGCGCAACGCTCACCAGCAGATCCATGATCGTCACAGTCAGTCCCGGCTCGAGACTCGCCGTTGGCTCATCGGCTAGCAGCAATTTCGGTCGATTGGCGATGGCGCGGGCGATGCTGACCCTTTGCATCTCGCCGTGGGAAAGCGCCGCCGGCTTGTGCAGCATTCGCTTGTGCAAGCCTACGCGGTCGAGCAGCTCCGCGGCTTTCTCTGCCCGCTGATGGGGTGGGATCTTTCCGCTGAACCCCATCGCGAGCGCAACGTTGTCGCGCGCGGTGAGTGCCGGAATGAGATTGAAACTCTGGAACACAATCCCGATGCGCTCGGCCCGGAACGCATCGCGCCGCCGTTGCGACAGATCGGAAATGATCACGCCATCGACGCAGACCGTCCCGGACGTCGGTCTTATGAGGCCCGATATCAGATTGATGAGCGTGCTTTTTCCCGAGCCGCTCGGACCTGACAATCCAAAGGTCGCGCCGCGCCGGAAATTGAGATTGGGGATGTCGAGCAGCGTAAAGCTGCGGCCGCCTGCGCGAAACTCCACTTTCACATCGGACATGCGGATCATGTCGGGAGCCTCAGACATCTCGGCGAACGTGCGCATGTTTGGCTCAGCTGGCATGAACATGTGATCTACCCAATCCGGGCCAGCGGCCCGCACAACCGTTTCGGGTGGGCCGCCGCGCCAGACGGGAGGTGTGACGCGGCGGCCTCGATGAGAGACGATATGCTTCAGGTTTCCCAGTGCACTCCGGCGGTGCCGGATTCGACTACTGGAGAGCTTCCGAAAGCACGCGTCCCTCGCAGCCGTTCGGCGGGCGAACGTTGAGGATGTGCGCAACGGTACGTGCGAGATCCACAACTTCGGCGTCGCCGTACTTGCCCTGCTTCACCCAGTTCGGGCCGTACATGGCAAGCGGAACGTTCGTGTCATAAGCCCACGGCGAGCCGTGCGTGGAGGCATAGGCGAGCGGTTTGGCGAACAGATACCAGTTGGGCCTGTTCATGATCACGAGATCGCCGCTCAACTCCTTGTGCCAAGCGAGATACACCTGCTTGGACATCTTGGTGTCGGGCACTTCACCGCGCTCGAGCTGCGAACGCGTGTAGACCGCCTCGACGCCGGGATAGCTACGCAGGAACTCCTGGGCTGCATTCTCGACGGCGACCTTATCCAGCTTCTTGCTGGCGATCAGACCGTAGTCGATGTAGAGCGTGGGGTTCCACCAGGTCGTGACGTACTTGCCCTCGCCGAACTTTTCGCCGAGCGACTTGTTCACGGCATCGATCATGGCTTCCGGGTCGATACGGCCAGCATCGAGGTGACGCTCCGATGAAAACTCGGGGATGTTCATGAAGCCGTGGTCGGCCGAGAGCGTGATCACGACGTTGTCGAGGCCCACCTTCTCATCGATATACTTGAAAAGGTCGGCGAGGACGCCGTCGAGGCGCACCGTCTGATCCTGCGACTGGCGGCTTTCCGGCCCGAACAGATGGTTGACGTAGTCGTGGCTGGTCCAGCTCAGCAGCAGAACGTCGGGAACGTTGCCCGGGTTGTTGCCGAGTTTCTCGCCATCGATGAGCGCCTTCACGAAGTCGGCCATCAGCAGGTCGCCGTACGGCGACCAGATCATGGCGTCGTAGTAGCTCTTGCTAGGCTTGTCCGCGCCGCCGCTGATCGGGTGCGGGAACTTCGTGCCGAGGCCTTTATAGTTCGTCGACCACGGACGATCGTCCGGAGCGGACCGCACGTAGGCATCCTCTGAAAGCAGCGGCTCCCAGATTTTCCCGAAGTACTTATCCTGGGGCTTGCTCTCGTAGAACTTCGACCACCACTGCGGATATTCCTTCATGTAGTAGTCGGACGTGATGAAGCGTCCGGTGGCGGTGCTGTGCATATACGCAGTACCGTGCTGACCGGCGAGACCGATGGCGCTGCGATCCTTACCGGCAACGGAAATCACTTTCGACTTGCCGTTCGAGTACTTCAGCTCGTCGCCGAACGCCGTCACCTTGATGTTGAACGGCGAGGTGCCCTGGTGCTTCTTGGTCTCCTCACCGATGTAGTTGTGCCGCTTGTCCTCGGTGGAGTAAACGCGCTCGCCCGTCGCCTTATCAAGCCAATCGTTACCGATAATGCCGTGCTTATAGGGATGCGCGCACGACGGCAGCGTAGCGTGTCCGACACCGGTGTAGGTGGTGGCGTGGCTGTAGTTCGCGTTGCTGTACCAGCCGCCTTTGTCCAGCAGCAGCTTGAAGCCGCCCTCGCCGTAGAGGTCGTAATACTTGACGAGCTGCTCCTGTGGGAAGCCGTCGATGGCCATGAACACAACGAGCTTCGGTGCCTTCTTGCCGCCAGGCGCCTCCTGGCCGTGGGCGGCGCCCACGGAAGCCAGGACCATGGCACCGGCCCCTAACCCGCGCAGAATTCGCGTGATTTTCATTTGGGTCGTTCCTCCAAAGATGAAATGAATGCGCAGCATTTATCGCTGCGCGTTTTTGCGCCGTTGGCGCCTATATTTCAGCGCCTCCTGTGTTTTCATTTTTCCCCAAGCGGGCTTGCTGCGCACATCGCCATATCCAGAACTCTTCATCCCCTAGTGGGGTGGAAGACTTCTAAAAACAGCCGCGCATGAAGCGTCGCAAAGGCAGGCTTTCATAAAGCCGCCACACATGTCCAACGGGCAAAAGATATAAATAAAAGTAGCGAAAATCGCGGCCGGATACGCCCCGTATTTCGAACGATATATGCCCTTTGCTTTGTTGCCTCCCTGGGAAAACCTCAACCTAATGCGGTCATCGGAGGTGCGGGTAAAACCTGTGCCAAACCGGGTGACAATACGCGTTTGCACGAGGGTTTAATTCACCCATTAAAGGCAACAAAAGAAGGAAATTCGAAAATGACCGGGGGGTTTAAAAGCAGTTTGTTTGCCGGCGCAAGCGCATTTGCGATGCTGCTTGCAACTGGCAATGGCGCGGTAGCGGGAGACGATAAGGACAAGCTCGATCTCAAAGTGAAATGGAAGGGCGCGCCTGAGTTCTCGAGCACCGATGGCCAGTTCAAGTTCAAGGTTCGCGGCCGTATTCAAGCAGACGGCACCTGGGGTACGCAGGACGAGTCGATCACCGGCGCTGAGAACGTCAACGCCACCGAGATTCGTCGCGCGATGCTCGGCGTACAGGGCACGATGTTCGGTAAGTGGAACTACCTGTTCGAAACGCTCTTCTATGATGGCAACGCGGAGATCTCCGACGCGTATATGACGTACACCGGCTTTCCGGTGCACGTGACCATCGGCCAGTTCAAAACCTTCAACTCGCTCGAGGAACTGACGAGCTCCAACGTAACCACGTTCATGGAGCGCGCCGCTTTTACAGACGCGTTCGATCTCGAGCGTCAGATCGGTGTGGGTCTCAGCATCAAGAAGGACAACTGGACCTTCGGTGCCGGCGGCTACAGCGCCAATGCCAAGGACGTGGCATTCGATGAGGGGGCGACCTTCGCCGCGCGCGGCACGTTCGCTCCGATCAACACGAAGACCCACGTGCTGCATCTCGGCGCCCACATCCGGCACCGCGATAACGGCGACACGGGGAATTATCGCTACTCGCAGCGCGCTGCCGACCTGCATCTGATGGATCGTCTGGTAGATACCGGCGCCATCGGTACGGGCGATACGATGTGGGGACTCGAATTTGCCGGCGTTGCCGGTGCTTTCTCGGTCCAGGGCGAATATTCGCAGAACCGCGTACGCCTTCCCCACCACCTGGGTGGTTTCAAGCCGAACTATGAAGGCTGGTACGTGGATGCGAGCTTGTTCCTGACGGGCGAGCACCGCCACTACAGCCAGGGCACCTTCTCGCGTATCAAGGTCCTCGACCCGGTCAGCCAGGGCGGCGTAGGTGCCTGGCAGATTGCCGGCCGTTACGACGTGATCGACCTTTCCGACAAGGCGGGCGAGATCGCCAGCTTCGGTGCGATCAGCTGCTCGGAGTGCGGCGAGCAGAGGACATGGCTGTTCGGCGTGAACTGGTATCCCGTGGACTACGTGCGCTTCATGCTCAACGTCGGTCACTCGAAGATCGATGGCGGCAAGAATGACGGCGCTGAAGTAACTGCCGCGGGCGTCCGCGCGCAGATCGATTGGTAAGCGAAGATACGACGTTCTCCCGTCGCGCTACCAAGCCGCCGTCCGCCATTGTGCGGGCGGCGGTTATCGCTTCGGGGAATTACATCCGCCCCAGCTATTCCCGCGGGGAAAGACAGCTCGATGATGGTTAACTTAGTCCGTACTCAGTGCATCCCCGAGTTGTAGCGACGTCATGTCGCGTATGCTATGAAAATTAAAGCAAAATGCCATTCGGAGCAGCAGCGACGGTTAGGCGATGAACATTTTGATTGCTGACGATCACCCACTTTATCGGCAGGCGCTCGCAGGCATCCTTTCCGAACTTGGGCCCGACACGCACGCCCTCCACGCCGAAACCTTCGATCAGGTGGTGGAGTACGTCACTGATCTGCAGATCCCCCTCGACCTCATTCTGCTCGACATCTACATGGGCATGGGAGACTGGTGCGCCGTCATTGAGCAATCGCGCCAGCAGCGCCCGCAAACACCTCTCATCGTCATATCTGGATCGGATTCGCGAAAGGATGCCGAACGCGCCATGCGCGTCGGCTCGTACGGCTACATTCCGAAGTCGATGAAGAAGGAAGAGATCCTCAGCGCCATAAAGCTGATCATCATGAGCGGCGTCTGTGTGCAGCCGCGTGAGCTCGGCGGAGCAGTTCGCCCGCCCGAGAGCACCGAAATCTTCGATGGCGATCTGAGCAGCCGCATTGCATCGCTCACGGCCCGCCAACGGGATGTGCTCGCCGAAATCGGCGCGGGTAAATCCAACAAGCTCATCGCCCGCGCGCTCGGCATGACTGAAGGGACAGTCAAGCTGCACGTAGCCGCGATCCTTAAGTGTCTCGGCATGACAAATCGAACACAGGCGGCGATCGTGGCGCACCGGATGCACGCCACCGAAACGGCCATCGGGGATCGCTGAGCATTTAGGGGGATTTCAAGCGCTCGGCACGGAGTGCCGACGAAGGAGGCCAAGGAGCGGCAAGCCAGGATAGGTCCGATGAGCATCGAGACGATGAGCCGCGAAGACCCTCACCGCGCACCAATGCCGCGGCCCAAAAGGCTATTGGAGCTGCTACGTCTATTTTGTACGCGCGCTCTCCTCGTCGCCTTCACGTTCACGTTCGGCCTTTGCGCAAAAGCTGGCGCCAGCGAGATACCCCAGTACCGCTTCGGCGTCACACCATGGCAGCACGGACAATCGCAGGACGACATTCGCGAGCTTTATAAGCCGCTCTTGGAATGGCTCGGCCGCACAGTCGGCGCGGAATTCGTCATCGTCGGCGCGAACGGCTACGGTGAGATGATCGATCTGCTCGCAAACGAATCCATCGACCTCGCCTCGATCTCGCCCGTTCCATTCGTCCTCGCCAAGCAGCGCAATCCGCGCGTCACCATGCTCGTAACGGAGCTGAGCCTGGACTATTACGGGAACACCAAAAGTCCCTCCTACGACGGTTTCATCATCGCCCGTAAAGACCGAAACGATATAACCGGACTGGCCTCGTTGCGCGGCATGCGCTTCGGATTTGTCCGCAACCAATCGACGAGCGGCTTTGTCTATCCCGTCGCTTACATGCTGCGGAAGGGTGTCGACTATAAAGACTTCTTCGGCCGCGTATATTTTCTCGGCAGCCAGCCCCGTGTGACCGATGCTGTCGCCAGCGGCAGCATCGATGCGGGCGTCACCTGGGATTACAATCTGCGCCAGGCGGTGGCGAAGCATGGCCCGGTTTTCAAGATTGTCGCCAAGACCGGCAGCATTCCAAACCTGGGTATCGCAACCAACAACGCCATCACGCCCGCCATGCAGGCGAAGATCCGCACCGCGCTTTTGAATGTGGACGAGGCTCTGCTGCGGGGACTGCCCGCTGCCGGCTACGTCGTCAAAGATGATTCCTATTACAACCCGGTTCGCGAGGTCGTCGAGCTCGTCTCGAGCGCGCCGGAGCTCATCGGAGAAGGCAAATAGCATGCGGCATGCTCGCCACGACCTCGGAGACACCCCGCGATGAGCAGCCAGGACATGCGCCGAACGCTCGCATGGAATTCCCGCCGGAGACCGTTTGGCGTCGGTCTTACCCTCAAGGTTCTGGCACCGATGACGCTCCTGACGCTGATCTCGGCGATACTGGGCGGCCTGATCCTGCGGGGCGAATACAAAAACTACCAAGCTCATCTCATACAAAAGAAGGGCGAGCTCGCATGGCAGGTGCGCACGCTCTATAAGGGCAATCGTACCAAGCTCGCCGATGTCGCCAACCTGCTCGCCAACAATCCCAATGTGCAGAACGGGTTGCTGATCGGCGACCAATACAATGCCCTCAACACGATCATGAACTTCCTGGGGCATTCCGGCATCGACATTCTCAACATCTACGATCTCGACGGACGCGCTTTCGCGCGCGCGCAGTCGCCAAGCTATTTCGGTGACTACGATGAATTCGCGAACCTCGTTCGTTCCGTTGCAGCCTCCAACCTGGAAACAAAGCCCTCATTGCCGATCATCGGTGTGGCTACCTATCAGGGAAATCCCGCACTCGTCGCTGTCCGGCCTGCGCGCAGTGTCAATGGGCTCACCGGCGTCGTCGTCGTCGGACAAACGCTGTCCCGTCCATTCCTCGAAGCGTTCGTGCCAACGACGCACACCGCAATCGCACTGTCGCGCAAGGATCAGGTTCTCGCCCTGACCGACGTCGGTCCCGGCCGGCGCATGACGGATCGGCTTTCGATACACGAGGAAGCTAACATATTCGGAGGTCCAACCTTCGAGGTGAACCTGCTGACGGACGACCCCGCCCTGTTCGGGCCGTTCTGGGGTGCCCGCGCCAGCATCGTCGCGCTCGCGGGCACCGCAGGGGTTGGCTCCGTGCTCGTCACGGTGGCCTTCATGATCGTTACGGTCATCCGGCCCGTCCGGCATCTCATCTCTGTCGCGGAACAGCAGGTCTCCGGCGATCTTTCCGCCCGAGCACGGCTCGACAGCCGCGACGAGCTCGGGCGGCTGGGAGACATATTGAATGTGCTCACGAGCAATCTCAAAGCTACGCTCGATGAGCAGGATCAGATCATTGCCGAACGCGGGATCGCTTACGACTCCCTCAAAAAGGGCGAGGCGCAGCTACAGGCGATCATCAGCGGCGTCCCCTGCCCGCTCGCGATAACCCGGTGCTGTGATGGCACGGTGGTTTTCGCCAATACGCGCTTCGACGAAGCCATGGAGTTGCCATACGGCAATGGCGAGGGCGGATCGATCGAGCAATACTTCGTCGACCCGCGCGATTATCACGAGATGCTCGACTGCGTACGCCTTCACGGCCATGTCTACAACTATGAGACACGGCTGCGCGCACCCTCCGGCGCCGTCATGCTCGTTCTTTTCTCGATGCGTCGCGTCGGCCTGGAGTACGGCTCCGAAGTGCTCAATGCCTTCTTCGACATCACCGAACGGAAGCACGCCGAAGACGAGGTGCGGCGCCTTAACGAGCAGCTAGAGGTGCGCGTTGCCCAGCGCACGGAGGAGCTTCAGTTCGAGCTCAATGCCCGCGAGCGCGCGCAGGCCGATCTCGTGCGCGCGAAAGAAGAAGCAGAGGCTGCAACCGCTTCGAAGTCCCGCTTTCTGGCAGCGGCGAGCCACGATCTGCGGCAGCCCGTACACGCGATGACGCTGTTCATCTCCAATCTCGCCGAGCATGTGAAATCGGACAAATCGCGGGAGATGGTGGCCAACGTCAACGCCTGCGTGGAGTCGCTCTGCGAGATGTTCGAAAACATCCTCGACGTTTCGAAGCTGGCGTCCGGCGTTATCGAACCGCAGCTCCAGGATTTTCCCCTCGACCGCCTGCTGGTGCGCCTCTACAGGGAATTCGAGGGGCTGGCCGCGGAACGAAACATCGAGCTACGCTGCGTCAATTCACGGGCTGCTGTACGCAGCGACCCCACGCTCCTCTATCGTATTCTCAGCAATCTGGTATCCAACGCGCTTAAAAACACCAAGCAGGGTCGCGTGCTCGTCGGTTGCCGCCGCCGCGGCGAGGATGTCGAGATTCAGGTTTGGGATACCGGCATCGGTATTCCCGAGCACGAGATCAACCAGATCTTTGCCGAGTTCTATCGGGGCGCGAGCCGGCCCGACCAGCGGGGCAGCTTGGGTTTCGGTGCGGGCCTCGGACTCGGTCTTTCCATCGTCGAACATACCGCGCGTCTGTTGAAGCATTCGGTGCACGTATCGTCGAAGCCCGGCGAGCATACGATGTTTGCTGTGAGGCTCCCGCAGGGCGCGCCTCACAATGTCATGCTGATGCTGGAGCACGAAAGGACGTATATGGACCTCGCGGGCGTAAGGATTCTCGTGGTCGACGACCATCCGCTGGCGCTCAACGCACTGCAGGCGACACTCGAGAGCTGGGGGTGTGACGTTTCAGCGGCGAGTTCGACCGAATCCGCACTGGACCTGCTCGCCAGCGAGCCGGCGCCCCAGGTGATGGTTGTCGATTACCTGCTGCAATCGGGAGAAACCGGAGTAAACCTCCTGCGGACCGCAGCGCAATACCTGGATATCGAGGCACCTGCGATCGTACTTTCGGGCGTTTCGAGCCGCTTACTCGAGCGGGAAGTCGAGATCTGCGGCTATCGCCTGCTTTACAAACCGGCGCAACCCACGCGCCTCCGCCAGATGATCATCGAATGCCTCGCCAGCGGGCCACGCAATGCCGACACCCCGGAGATGGCGGCGGAGCCCGAGTATCATCACTGATCCGTGGCCGTCAGACACTGCTCAAGTTTGCAACAGTCACATGGCTCCGCGTCGCTGGCTGCCATCGTGACACGGTGTGATGGCGTTGCCATCCGGCGGCGACACGGATAGCTAAGGGCTTGGACTGGCCTCCGGAGAGGACCAGAAATGACAGACGGCAGTCGACCTTTCAGCATGCGGCAAACGATCCGGGCCTAGTCCGATCTCGGCCCGGCGCTTCCTGCCGCAATCAGGGAGTGAGCGGACGTGATCCCGGACCCCAGCGCCTCACGCATCGGTGCCGTGCAAAGCCCCGTCCGACTCTCCCAGACGCTCCGGCTTGCGGAGGTACGCGGATGAGGTTTCCGCTCCGTTCCTCCGGCGCGACGCAACGTTGGAGCGCGTTCACATACTGGGACCTCATCGCGGTCCTTCTGGTCCTCGGCACGCTGGTCCTCCTCGCCGAGGCGAGCCGCGCCGTCATGCAGCCGTTGCCCGAGCCGGGTATCGGCATCATCGACCTCCATCCCTCCGCGCTGTCCGAGTACGCAATGCGCACCTCTCTGCGCATGCTGGCGGCAATGGTGCTGTCCCTCATCTTCACGTTCACCTACGCGACATTAGCCGCCAAGAGCCGGCGAGCAGAGCGCGTGCTGATTCCGTTGCTCGACATTCTCCAGTCGGTGCCGATCCTCGGTTTCATATCCGTCACCGTGGTTTTCTTCATGTCGCTGGCGCCCGAAAAAATGCTCGGCGCCGAGCTCGCCGCCGTATTCGCCATCTTCACCAGCCAGGCCTGGAACATGGCCTTCAGCTTCTACCAGTCGCTGCGCACCGTGCCGAACGAGTTGACCGAGGCCGCGCACTCGTTCCGGCTCAGTCCATGGATGCGCTTCTGGAAGCTCGAGGCGCCGTTCGCGATGCCAGCGCTGGTCTGGAACATGATGATGTCGATGTCGGGCGGCTGGTTCTTTGTCGTCGCCTCGGAGGCGATAAGCGTCGGCAACACCACGGTGACGCTGCCGGGCATCGGCTCCTACATCGCCAAAGCCATCGCCGAGCGCGACCTCGGCGCCATTGGCTGGGCGATCGCGGCGATGCTCGTGGTGATCCTGATCTACGATCAGCTTCTGTTCCGGCCGCTCGTTGCCTGGGCCGACCGTTTCCGCTTCGAGCAGGAGACGAGCGTGGCGCCTCCTGCATCGTGGGTTCTGACGATGCTGCGCCGGTCGCAGATCGTATCGCAGGCCACGGCACCGCTCGCGGCCGCCTGGCGCTGGACCTATCGGATGCCCGCACGCCCGCGGAGAACATCGCCGCGTCCAGACAGGGAAGCTGCCTGGCAGAAATGGGGCGACCGGGTTTGGTACCTCGCCATCACAGCGGCCTGTCTCGTCGCCGCGTGGAAGATCGTCACCTTCGTGCTGGCGGGCGTTACGCTGCGCGAGACAGGACACGTCGTCCTGCTCGGCTTCGCCACCCTCGCGCGCGTGCTCGTGCTGATTGCGCTTGCGAGCCTCATTTGGGTGCCGGTGGGGGTCTGGCTGGGATTGCGGCCGGGCGCTGCAAGGATTGCCCAACCGATCGTTCAGTTCATGGCGGCCTTTCCGGCAAACCTGCTGTTCCCGCTGGCGGTGTCGGCGATCGTGGTGCTGCAGCTCAATCCGGATATCTGGCTCAGCCCGCTCATGATCCTCGGCACGCAATGGTATATTCTGTTCAACGTGATCGCGGGTGCCTCCACCATCCCAAGCGAGCTGCGCGACATCGGCACCAATCTGCGCGTCCATGGTTGGCTGTGGTGGCGGCGGATCGCCCTGCCGGCAGTATTTCCGTTCTACATAACCGGTGCGATCACGGCGTCGGGCGGATCGTGGAATGCCAGCATCGTCGCCGAGGTGGCGAGCTGGGGCGATACGACCCTCAGGGCTCACGGCCTCGGCGCCTATATCGCGGAGGCGACGGAGGCGGGTGATTTCCATCGCATCGTGCTCGGCATCGCCGTGATGAGCGCGTTCGTCGTCATCATCAACCGCGTCTTCTGGCGTCCGCTTTATGCGCTCGCAGAACGCAAGTTCCGTCTCGGCTAAGGGCAGAACAACATGGACACCTCTCCCCTGTTGGAAATCCACGGCATCCGCAAATCGTTCAGCAAGCCGGACGGCGGCGAACTGCTCGTTCTCGACGGCATCAATCTCACGCTGCGCGAGGGCGAAATCGTCGGCCTGCTCGGGCGGTCGGGCTCCGGGAAATCGACGTTGCTCCGGCTCATCGCGGGGCTTTCCGCGCCGGTGGCGGGCACGATCAGCTATCTGGGCCGGACGGTGACCGCACCGCCGCCGGGCATCTCCATGGTGTTCCAGAGCTTCGCGCTCTTTCCCTGGCTGACGGTGCTGGAGAACGTGCAGCTCGGGCTCGAGGCGCTCGGCGAGCCGCCCGAGGAGATCCGCCGCCGCGCGCTCGAAGCCATCGATCTCATCGGTCTCGACGGTTTCGAATCCGCCTATCCGCGGGAGCTGTCCGGCGGCATGCGCCAGCGCGTCGGCTTCGCGCGCGCCCTCGTGGTCCATCCCAACATTCTCCTCATGGACGAGCCGTTCTCGGCGCTCGACGTGCTGACGGCGGAGACACTGCGCACCGACTTCCTCGACCTGTGGTCCGAGGGACAGCTCCCGATCAAGGGCGTGATCCTCGTTACTCACAACATCGAGGAAGCCGTACTCATGTGCGACCGGATTCTCGTTTTCGGCAGCAATCCGGGCCGCATCCTGAAAGAGATCAAGGTCGAGCTGCCGCACCCGCGCACGCGGCTCGATCCCGGTTTCCGCGATCTCGTAGAACGCATCTACGTGGAGATGACGGTGCGCTCCGCGGCTGAGCATCCCGGCAAGCGGGTCGAGCGCTTCCCGGGATCGGGTATCGGCACGATCCTGCCGCCGGTCTCCTCGAACCTTCTGTCGGGCTTGCTGGAGGCCGTCGCGGGAGCCCCCTATGACGGGGAGGCCGATCTTCCGGTCATCGCCGGATCGCTGCACATGGAGATCGACGAGCTGTTCCCGGTGGCGGAGACCTTGCAGATGCTGCGGCTCGCCGAGCTTGCCGGCGGAGACCTGCGGCTCACGGCGGAGGGCCGGCAGTTCGCGGAGGCGGACACCGACCAGCGCAAGCGCCTGTTCGCCCAGCATCTTCTCACGTACATCGCGCTCGCCGCGCACATCCGGCGCGTGCTCGACGAGCGGCCGAGCCACCGCGCGCCCTGGAGCCGGTTCGCGGACGAGCTGGAGGATTACATGTCGCCGTCTGCTGCCGAGCAGACGTTGCGCGCAATCATCGATCTTGGCCGCTATGCCGAGGTTTTTGCCTACGACGACCAGACGCACGTGTTCAGCCTCGACAATCCCTGAGGAGACGGCGGGGCATAAAGGGGGATCCATTCACCACTGTTCAACGTCCGCGGCGGATTGTTGACAGCCGATACCATCGCGGAGTGCACTCGGTAGCACGGAGCGGACTTGGAGAGTCGAGGTGGGAAACGCGCGCAATTCGAAACTTCGGCACCTGCCCTCCGTCGATAAATTGCTGAAGACGGAAGCGGCGTTTGCACTCATCGAACGCTACGGCCGCGAAGCGACGACCGATGCGTTTCGCGCAGTACTCACGCAAACGCGGGCAGAGCTGAATATTGACACCGCCCCTCCGCCGACGCCCGAGCACCTCGCCGGGATGGCCGAGACCAGGCTCGCGCGGGAAAGCCGTTCCACGATTTTTCCGGTCTTCAATCTCACCGGCACGGTTCTTCACACCAACCTTGGACGCGCAATCCTGGCGGACGCCGCTGTCGAGGCCACAGTGGAGGCGATGCGCAATGCGGTCGCTCTGGAGTTCGACCTTGGCACCGGCAAACGGGCCGAGCGCGACGATCACATCAAAGGGTTGCTCTGCGCACTCACGGGTGCCGAAGATGCAACCGTCGTCAACAACAATGCAGCGGCCGTGCTACTTGCACTCAATACGTTCGCCAGCGGGCGGCAAGCGATCGTCTCCCGCGGCGAGCTGATCGAGATCGGTGGCGCTTTCCGGATGCCCGACATCATGGCGCGCGCCGGCTCAGAGCTGGTCGAGATCGGCACAACGAACCGCACGCACCCTGCCGATTACAGGTCGGCGATCACGGCGCAGACGGGCGTCATTCTCAAGGTTCACACGTCGAATTACGTCATCTCTGGCTTCACCGCCCAGGTTCGCCCGGCCGAGCTCGCGGCAATCGCGGCGGATGCAAACGTGCCGCTGCTCAACGACCTCGGCTCCGGCACGCTCGTCGACCTGACGCAGTACGGGTTGCAGGCGGAACCCACCGTGCGTGAGGCGGTCCGCCACGCCGACCTTGTGACCTTCTCCGGCGACAAGCTGCTGGGGGGCCCTCAGGCTGGCTTCATCGTTGGGCGCCATGATCTGATCGAGAAGATCAATCGCAATCCGATGAAGCGGGCGCTGCGCATCGACAAAATCCGGCTGGCGGCCATCGAAGCGACTCTCAGGTTGTATGGTGATCCGGACCGCCTCTCCCAGCGCCTGCCAACGCTTAAATTCCTCACGCGCTCCCAAAAAGACATCGCGGATCAGGCGGAGCGTCTTCTGCCGCCGGTCGCAGATCAGCTCGGGCCTGCATTCAGCGTCGAGCAGTGCGCGTGCCAGAGCCAGATCGGGTCGGGCGCATTGCCCCTGCACACGCTGCCGAGTGCGGGGTTGCGCATTCGCGCGCTGGAGCGGGCCTCTGCAATTGCACAGCTATCGGCCAAACTTCGCAGCGCAGAGCGGCCCATCGTAGGCAGGATCGAAGACGGCGCCCTCATTCTGGACCTGCGCTGCTTGGTCGACGAAGCAGGGTTTCTGTCCAGCTTATCCGGTGTCGTGACAGACCCCCTCATTGAAACGGAACCCGATCACCGCCAATAATGGCATATGATCATCGGTACCGCCGGGCACATCGATCATGGTAAGACCGCCCTTGTGAAGGCGCTGACGGGCGTCGAGTGCGACCGCCTCAAGGAAGAGAAAGCCCGCGGCATCACCATCGATCTCGGCTTCGCTTACCTGCCGACGCCGTCGGGCGATATCCTAGGCTTCATCGACGTTCCCGGACACCAGCGCCTCGTGCACACGATGCTCGCAGGCGCGAGCGGCATAGATTTCGCGATGCTCGCGGTCGCGGCCAACGACGGCGTCAAGCCACAGACGCTCGAGCATCTCGCGATCATAGATCTCCTGGGCGTTTCGCGCGGCATCGTCGTCATCACCAAATCGGACCTCGTGGAGCCGGAGGAACTCGCGCGCGTCGTCCATGATGTCAGAGCGATCACCGGCAATACGGTTCTCGCCGGGGTGGACATCGTACCGGTCTCCGCGCTCACCGGGGATGGAATTGACGCCCTGCGCGGCCACCTCTTCAGTGCTGCTGCGCTCGTCCGCGAGCATCGCGCGAATGGCCGCTTTCGCCTCGCCATCGATCGCGCCTTCACGCTGCCGGGCATCGGGGTCGTCGTAACGGGTACGGTGCTCTCCGGTTCCGTCAAAACGGGGGAGCACGTGAAGCTGAGCCCCTCCGGCATCGATGCGCGCGTACGCTCGATCCATGCGCAGAACCGCGAAGCCGACATCGCGCAGCGAGGCGACCGCTGCGCGCTCAATCTTGCCGGACCGGTCGTCACCAAGGGCGCTATCCACCGCGGCGATGTTGCCCTCGATCCCTATCTTCACGCGCCGACCGCACGCATCGAAGCCATCCTCCAGGTCTTGCCCAGCGAGGAAAGACCCATCGGGCAATGGTTTCCCATCCGGCTGCATCATGCCGCAGCCGAAACTGGCGCCCACATTGCGCTGCTCGAGGACGCACCGATAGCGCCCGGCTCCGCCCGCGAGGTTCAGCTTGTCCTCGATGAGCCACTGGCTGCCGCGGTTTCCGATCGCTTCATCGTGCGCGACGTCTCAGCCCAGCGCACCATCGGCGGCGGCCGTTTCATCGATCTGCGCCCGCCGGCCCGCAAACGGCGCACCGTGGAGCGGCAGTCACAGCGTCGCGCCCTCGCGATCAACGATCCCACGGACGCGCTCGCCGCACTTCTCGATACGCCACCCTATGCGGTAAATCTTTCGAGCTTCGTCCGTGACAGAGCGCTGTCGCAAGTGGAGCTGGAAGACTTGACCGCCAGGCTTCGCCTGGTGGTGCTGCCGGCGGATGGTGACCTCACGGTGCTGTCGGCAGACCGTTGGACATCCTTCGCCCAGAGCGTGCTCGATCGGCTTGCGGCCTTTCACAGCGAAAATCCCGATAGTCAAGGGATCGGACGCGAGCAACTTCGTCTGGCGGTGACGCCGCGTCTGCTGCCGTCTGCCTTTCTGAGCGCCTTACAATCCATGGCGCGATCGGGCTCTATTGCGCTCGACGGCGCATTCGTCAGGCTCTTTTCGCACCGCGTTCAGCTCTCCCCGGCCGATCAAGATTTCTGGCACGGGATCGCGGCGCTGCTCGCCGGCGACGTGAGGTTTCGTCCCCCACGGGTACGCGAAATCGCCTCGCTCTTGGGGCGCGACGAGCGCGACGTCCGTCGCGTCCTGAAGCTCGCGGCGAGGCTTGGCTGGGTGGACGAGATCGCGCACGATCACTTCTTCCTGCGCAGTACGGTCAGCGAAATGGTGGCCACCATTGCCGAGCTGAGCCGCCGCCCCAATTGCCCGCATTTTGGAGCGAGCGACTTCCGCGACCGCTTTGCCAACGGCCGCAAGGTTGCTATCCAGATACTGGAGTTTTTCGATCGGCATGGTGTTACGATCCGTAAAGGAGATTTGCGCACCGCCAACAGGCACCGGCTCGATCTGTTCGGCAGTACCCGGCCGGAGCCGGAAAATTCTTCAGGAGGCGAAACGTCCCCGGTGGGGCGCTCGGGCTTCAAATCCGAGTGGGGCAGCGAGCCTGTCCCAGGTGGGTTCGACTCCCATCCGCCTCCGCCACCGTCTCGAAAGCCAATCCTCTAAACCGCTTGCGCTCTCACCCGTGCATCGGCCTCACATCACGCGGATCACAGGCGGCCCATTCGTTGCCGTGCCGATCCTGCGGGCCAGCGGATAACCCGCGGCGCGAATCTCAGCGACAAGCGCATCGGCATATTCCGGAGTACACGCCACGAGCAGTCCGCCGGACGTTTGCGGGTCGGTGAGAAGCTTCTGTCGCCAGTCGGGCGTATCTGCCGGAAGCTGAACCGCGCTGCCGTAGCTGTCCCAGTTGCGTCCGGACGCGCCGGTCGCAAATCCCGCTTTTGCCAGTTCCTCCGCCATGGCAAGAACCGGCACGTCACCGTAGCCAATATCGATGCCAACGTCGCTTCCGCGGGCCATCTCCAACGCGTGGCCGAGGATGCCGAACCCGGTGACATCCGTGATCGCGTGCACGTGCTCGGAACCCGCAAGCGTTTCGCCGATGCGGTTGAGCAGCGTCGCTGAAGCGATCATTTCGGCATAGGCGTCGGCGGGTAGCGCGCGCTTCTTGAAGGCTGCGGAATAGATGCCGAAGCCGATGCCCTTGGTGAGCAGCACCGCATCCCCCGGACGGGCGCCGCCGTTGCGCCGCACGTTGCTGCGCTTTGCCAGCCCGATGACCGCGAGGCCATAGATCGGCTCCTTCGAATCTATCGAGTGACCACCGGCGACCGGTATGCCTGCTTCGGCGCATATCGAGGCGCCACCCTGCAGGATCTCGCGTACGACCTCGACGGGCAGCTTATCGAGCGGCATGCCGAGGATCGCCAGCGCCATCAGCGGGCGGCCGCCCATCGCGTAGACATCCGAGATCGCGTTGGCCGCTGCGATACGGCCGAAGTCGCGCGGATCATCGACCATGGGCATGAAAAAATCGGTAGTGGCGATGATGCAGTGCTCATCGTCGAACTGCCACACCGCCGCATCATCGCCCGTCTCGGTTCCCACGAGAAGCTGCGCGTAGAGTTGGCTCGATTGTTGACCGGCGAGGAGCTGCTGCAGCACGGCGGGCGCGAGCTTGCAACCGCAGCCGCCGCCGTGGGCCAGATCGGTCAAACGAACGGCAAGTTCCGACATCCAGAAGCCTTCCGTTAGCAATTCAAAGTCGTAAAATCCCTGCGATTATCAAGTGCCGCTCGCCCGCGGCGCACGCATCATTTGAAACCCGCGGAGGCTCCGTGGACGCAAAACAGCACCACGCTCAGTTGCTGATCCTCAGATGGGGAGCATTCCTCAGCATCGCAATCGCCGGGCTACTCTACGTCAAATGGCTCCCCTACTACAGCCGCGCTTTCGTCGCTGCCGCTGAGCATTCGATCGGGCAATCGATATTGATGGGGACGGATGCCGCGCCGCCGCCTCCCTCCTTTGCAGCGGCCATCGGCTACGCGCTGGCGTATGGAAAGGCGATCTGGCAGGCGATGCTGCTCGGCCTCCTGCTCGGCTCCGCCATTCAAGCGCTGGTGCCGGCGAATTGGGTGGCGCGCATGCTCGGCAAAACGAACTTTGCGAGCGTCGCCATGGCGGGCGCGTTCGCACTGCCCGGTATGATGTGCACGTGCTGTGCCGCGCCGGTCGTCGTCGGACTGCGCGCCCGCCAGGCCTCGCCGGGTGCGGCGATCGCCTTCTGGCTTGGCAACACGATCCTCAACCCTGCGACGCTCGTGTTCATGGGCTTCGTGCTCGGCTGGGATTGGGCCGTGTTTCGCACCGTGCTCGGCGTGCTGATGGTCTTCGGTCTGGGACAGATCGCAAATCTCATGGCGACACCGAAGGAAGCCGAGGCGGCCGGATTGCAGATGTCTCAACTGGCGGCGTGCGGAGAGGATGCCACGGACGTCAGAAGCATTCTCACGCGATGGTGGAACATCTTCGTCCGGCTGAGCGTGCGTCTCATCCCCGAATATATCGTGCTGCTGTTGCTACTCGGCGCGGCACGCGCCTGGCTGTTCCCGGAGATCGGTCCGCAGATCGGCAACGAGCTATATTGGATCGTCGTATTTGCCTTCGTCGGTATGCTGTTCGTTATCCCGACAGCCGGCGAGATCCCCATCGTGCAGGCGATGCTTGCGCTCGGCATGGGTGTCGGCCCGGCGGCCGCACTGCTGATGACGCTGCCGCCGATCAGCGTGCCGTCGCTCGCCATGGTCGCAGGCTCGTTCCGCTGGCAAACACTCGCGGTCGTTTCTGCGGGTGTTGTCGTGTTCGGCGTTCTGGCCGGCGTGCTCGCGGTATCCCTCGGGCTATGAGCTGCGGGCCTCGAGCTACGCGATCAACAACAGTGGATTGGGGGCATGGCGCGCCCATCCGGCTTCGGAAACGAGCACATCGAGACCGAGGGTGGCGAGGTCGTCTGCAAAAGCATCGACTTGCATATCCTTCGCCTGGTAGAGCATCTTCGCATAGGTGTGGCAGTCGCCGCAGCTCTCCGCTCTGACGACGTCACCGCTGCCCTCTATGCTTCTCAACGCCAGTTTACGCGAGCCGCCGCAGGTGATGCAGATCGCGCGCACGTGGTTCCATGCCGTGGAGCACAGCGAGCAGAAAAGGTAGCGCGTCCCGGGGGTGTCTCCGGTGGCCGTGATGATGCCCGCAACTGGCGTCGAGCCGCACGAGGGGCATAGGCCGCGCTCCGGTAGCAGCCGGACCTGCTCCGCGGGAAGTTTCGACGCAAGCGACGCAAAGTAGACCTGTAGGGCCGCGGCAGCGTAAAGAGCTTTGGAAACGTCTCCCGCGGCGACATCGCCATGGAGAAAATTATCGGCCAGCCGGTCGATAACCTCCGTATTCCCATCGCGCAGATATTCGAGATCTTTCACGATTTGCTTCGGCGGCTCGTTTCGCTGCATCGCGGCGATGATGATGCGCATTCCTTCGCGCCACGCCGGGTGACGCTCGTGCATCGTGAGCGGGGCTAAGCGCTGCTCAATGGCCCGCTGCACGGTGCTCTCGCTCAACGGAGGTATGTCGTCCGTGAGCATCACGGCTGCCTCGTGCTGCGCCCGCGCGAGCTGCGCCATGAAGCGCAGCCATTGCTCCATGGGATTGCCGTCGGCCAGCGCATCGAGCCGGGCAGCCGTCGCCATGAACCGCGAACAGGCGTCCGGAAGCAGCACGGGCCGAGGCGCCTTCACGCCGCCGGAAGGGTTCCCCTGCCATTTGCCGGTTGGCGGTGCTCCACCCTGTCTCACCGGGAAGCCCTCACTTGCGCCGCTCCTCGACGGACGTGCGCGGCGTGGGACCGGGCGAGCCTGTCGAGACGAGCGCGCGGAACCACTTGCGGTGGTGGCGCCAGGCCCAGCCGGGCGTCACGTAGCCTTGCGTCATGGCCCGCATGGACCCACGAACCCAGATCGCGGCGTAGACGTGGATCACCCAGATCAAAATCGCAGCGATCGCCGCCATCGAATGGATGAGCAGCGCCGCGCGCTGCGTCTCGATCGAGGAGAAGCTCTCGAAGTAGTAATCCCAGATCAGGATGCCGCTGAACAGCAGCACCGGGATGAGGAAGGCCATGGACCAGAACACGAACTTCTGGCCGGCATTGAAACGCGCCACCTGCGGCACGTCCTCTTCCTCGTTCGCGAGCACCCGGTCGATGGCGAGCAGCCACGCAAGATCGTCCCGCGTCCATAGGTTGTCGCGCCAGAACTGCACGATCATTCCCGCATAGCTGACGACGAGCACCAAGCCGATCCACGGGTGCGCCGCGCGCGCCCATTGCCCGCTGCCGAAGAGGCTCGACATCCAGAATAGCAACGGATCGAACATCGACAGACCGGAGATCATCAGCAGGACGAAGCACGCAGCCGTGATCCAGTGATTGATCCTGGTGATCGTCGGGTTGCGGATGAGTGAACCTTTTGGCCGCGTCATGCTGGCTTGTCCGATATGGTGTGAAGGTGCGCCTCTTCCACTTCCTTCTCGAACTGCTCCGCTTCCTCTTCGTCCTCCGGCTGGACTTCGTTTGGTCCCGTAACGACCCAATGCAGGAATCCAGCGACGACCGATGCGGCAATACCTGCGAGTGCAAAGGGCTTTATGAGACCTTTCCAGAACTCCACGGTCGGACTAATTCGCGGGTTCGCGGGGAGATTTGCATAGATGGAAGGCTGGTCCGCGTGATGCAGGACGTACATCACGTGCGTTCCGTCGACGCCCGGCGGATCGTAGAGGCCCGCGTTGTCAAAGCCGCGCGATTGCAAATCTTTGATGCGCTCGCCCGCCCAGTCCGTCATGTCCTTCTTGGAGCCGAACAGGATGGCGCCCGTCGGGCACGCTTTCACGCACGCCGGCTCCATCCCGACGGCCACGCGGTCGGAGCAGAGTGTGCACTTGTAGGACTTGTGGTCCACCTTGCTGATGCGCGGAATGTTGAACGGGCAGCCCTTCACGCAGTAGCCGCAGCCGATGCAGTGCTCGCTGATGAAGTCGACGATGCCGTTGGCATATTGCACGATAGCGCCCGGCGCAGGGCAGGCCTTGAGGCAGCCCGGATCCTCGCAGTGCATGCAGCCGTCCTTGCGGATCAGCCATTCGAGGTCGCCCGTTTTGGGATTGTCCCATTCTGTGAACCGCATCAGGGTCCACGTGGCCGGATCGAGATCCATCGGGTTGTCGTAGGATCCCTCGAAATATCCGATATCTTTACGCAGGTTGTTCCATTCCATGCACGCCGCCTGGCACGCTTTGCAGCCAATGCAGCGCGTGACGTCGATGAGCTTTGCGACCTCGGCCTCATGGTGGCGCACCGACGGCGGCGTGATCGTCGTGGCCGAGATGCGAATATAATCTTGCGATTGTAAGCTCGACATTGCGCGCTCCGTTATGCCACAGGCCCGCTCGCCGGTTCGATATTGACCAGAAACGCCTTGAATTCGGGTGTCTGCGAGTTCGCGTCACCCACCGAGGGTGTCAGGGTGTTGGCGCCAAATCCCTTTCGCGCCTGCCCGGTGAAACCCCAGTGGATCGGCACGCCGATCACGTGCGTGGGCTTGCCCTCGACCATGAGCGGCTTGATGCGCTTGGTCACGTAGGCTTTGCACACCATGAAGCCGCGCTTGGAGGTGAGACGCACCCAGCCTCCCTGCACGATGCCCTTTTCCTGTGCCAGCGCCTCGCCGATCTCGATGAATTCCTCAGGCTGGAGGATCGCGTTGATGAGCGCGTGCTTGGTCCAGTAGTGGAAATGCTCGGTCAGCCTGTAGGTCGTCGCGACATAGGGGAAGTCGTTGACCGATCCGAACTTCGCGCGATCGTCTGGGAACACGCGGGCCGCGGGGTTGGTGTTCACTTTCGGATGCAGCGGGTTCGCTATCGGAGATTCGAATGGCTCGTAGTGTTCGGGAAACGGCCCATCGACCATCTCGCTCGCGAACAGGCGGCCGGTTCCTTCGGTGTTCATAATGAACGGGCCGACACCCTCCGATGGCTTGATGGTCGGCCCGTAGTCGGGCACGTCGATGCCCACCCACTGCGTGCCGTTCCACGTGATGATCGGCTTTACGGGGTTCCACGGATTGCCCGCCGGATCGCAGCTCGCCCGATTATAGAGAATGCGCCGGTTCGCCGGCCATGCCCACGCCCAGTTCGGTGCGATGCCCTGCTCGCGCGGGTCGGATGCATCGCGCCGCGCCATCTGGTTGCCGTGCTCGGTGAAGCATCCGCTGAAGATCCAGCAGCCGGATTCCGTCGTTCCGTCGTCGCGCAGCTGCTGATAGCCGTCGAGCAGATGCCCGGCCCTGACGGTCACGGCCCCCGTCGAGTCTGCGATATCGACATGCGTGCGCCCGTTCATCTCCTTCGCGAGATCTTCCGGGTTGGGATCCTGCGGATCGACATACTTCCAGGTGAGCCCGAGGATCGGATCGGGGAACGCGCCGCCTTCCTTGCGATAGAGCTCACGCACGCGATGGAAGATGTTCGACATGATCCAGATGTCGGACTTGGCCTTGTCCGGCCCATTGGCGGCCTTCCAATGCCACTGGAGCCAGCGCGCCGAATTCACCAGCGAGCCGTTTTCCTCGGCGAAGCAAGTGGTGGGAAGCTGGAAGACTTCTGTCTGGATGGCCGCGGAGTCCGCCGGATTCAGCGGACCGAAATCCTCCCAGAAACGGGACGTTTCCGTATCCAGCGGATCCATCGTGATGAGGAACTTGAGCTTCGAAAGTCCGCTACGAATCTTGCCACGATCGGGGAACGCCTGCAGCGGGTTGAATCCCTGGCAGATATAGCCATTCATCTGCCCGTGGTTCATCATCTCGAAGGCCTTGATGATGTCGTAGAGCGGCACATCGAGCTTCGGCAGCCAGTCGTAGGCCCAGTCGTTCTCCAGGCGCGCGGAGTCCCCGTACATCGCCTTCTGGAAGCTGACGAAGAATTTGCGATAGTTCTGCCAGTAGCTCATCTGGTTCGGACGCAGCGGCTTGAACGCCCGCGTCTTCATGTAGTCCTCGAACGTCACCTCCGTCTCGTGAGGCAATATCAGGTAGCCCGGCATCTGGTTCGACAGCAGTCCGACATCCGTAAGTCCCTGAATGTTGGAATGGCCGCGCAGCGCGTTCATGCCGCCGCCCGCAACGCCGATGTTGCCCAATAGCAGCTGCACCATCGCCATCGTGCGGATGTTCTGCGAGCCGACGGAATGCTGCGTCCAGCCCAACGCGAAAAGGCTGGTCATGGCCTTATCGGGCGCGGCCGTCGAGGCAATGAGCCTGCAGATGTGCAGATATTTATCCTGTGGCGTACCGCAGATGCGCGACACCACCTCGGGCGTGTAGCGCGCCACATGCTGACGCAGAAGCGCCATCACGCACCGCGGATGCTGCCATGTGTCGTCGACTTTGGCGAAACCCTGCTCGTCGAGCTCGTATTCCCATTTCGTCTGGTCGTACGAGTGGGTGTCCGGATGATAACCGCTGAAGAGGCCGTCATCGAAGGTGTAGTCTTCCTTCACGATGAGGCTGGCGTTCGTATAGGCACGCACGTACTCGTGCTGGATCTGATCCGTATCCAACAGATATTTGATCACGCCCGAGAGGAAGGCGATGTCGGTGCCGGGCCGAATGGGCGCATAGTAATCGGCTACCGACGCCGTGCGATTGAAGCGCGGATCGACCACTACGAGTTTAGCGGCATTCTCGATTTTGGCTTCGATGACCCACTTGAAGCCGCACGGATGCGCCTCGGCGGCGTTGCCGCCCATAACGATGACCACGTTGGCATTCTTGATATCCTGCCAAGTGTTGGTCATTGCACCGCGACCGAATGTTGGAGCCAGACTGGCCACCGTCGGTCCGTGTCAGACACGCGCCTGATTGTCGAAGACCAGCATCCCGAAGGATCGGACCACCTTCCATGTCAGATAGGAGGTCTCGCTCGAGGTGGCCGACGCCGCCAGCATGCCGGTCGTCAGCCAGCGGTTGACGGGTGTGCCCTGCGCATTCTTGGCGATGAAGTTCTTGTCGCGGTCGTCTTTCAGCAACCGGGCGATGCGATCCAGCGCAAACTCCCAGGACACTTCCTTGAACTCGCTTGCACCGGGGGCGCGGTATCTCGGCGCCTGAAGCCGCGTCGGCGCGTGGACGACGTCGAGCAGCGCCGACCCCTTAGGGCACAGCGTGCCGCGGTTTACCGGATGATCGGGATCGCCTTCTATGTGGATGATGTTCGAGTGCGCGTTTTTTGCGCGATCACCCATGCTGTAGATGAGGATGCCGCAGGCGACCGAACAATACGTACAGGTGTTGCGGGTCTCGGCTGCGGCTGTGAGCTTGTAGCTTCGCACCGATGCAGCGAGCGCTGTCGTCTCTGCACCGAACCCCAACGCATCGATGGTCGAGGCGGCTAACGTAGCAGCGCTGAGCTTTACGAATCCACGGCGAGTGATTTGCATGGATGCGCTCCGGGGAAATTAGCGGCAGTCTCGTGCCCCATGAACACGATAGCGCACCGGTCGGGCACAGTACAGGGCGGGCATCGCGACTTAGGCGCACGTTCACTCAAGAATGATCGGCATCAGAATTTGTTTCAAAACCCACGAGCCCGAGCGAATGGAAATTATTGCTCGCTGGCTCCTTTACTCGCCGATGCGAACTTCGACGCCAGCGGCGTTCTCGAGCACAAGAATCTCCGCTGCGCCGTGCGGACCGGCTTGAATGCGCAGCGAGCATTCGCCCTCGCCCACCTCCAGGCCTCTCAGCGTCACGTGGCCAAGCCACGCCGGCACGCGGCCGTCTGCGATGCGCACGCGCCGGGAATGGCCATCGATCTCAATGCCTAACAATGCCTGTAGCATTTGAAAGAGTGCGCCGCTCGACCAGGCCTGCGGCGAACAGGCGACGGGATAAAGAACGGGCGCGCGGGCCCGCCGCCGCGGGAAGCCGCAGAACAGCTCCGGAAGGCGTTGCTGATGCATGTGCGCCGCCGCATCGAGCTGCGCCTTGAACAGCATCTCGGCGCCGGCGCGGTCGAGGTGGGCCAGGCCCGTTGCGATGAGCGCGTTGTCGTGGGGCCAGATCGAGCCATTGTGATAGGACATCGGATTGTAGCGAACGTGATCGTGCGCCAACGTACGAATGCCCCAGCCGGAGAACATCGCCGGAGAAAGCATCGCCGCGGCGACTTTCCGCGCTCTATCCGGCTGCGCAATGCCAGACCTCAGCACCTGTCCCGCGTTGCTCGACAGTACGAGGCACGGGCGCTTATCACCATCGAGCGCCATCGCGTAGCAACCGATTTCGTCCGACCAGAACGAGGTTTCAAATCGTTGCTTCAGCTCGGCGGCCTGGCGTGCCAACGCCTGCGCACGGTCACTATAGCCGAGCGCATCGGCCATCCGCGCCGCCAGCGTCTTCGCCTCGTAGACGTATGCCTGCACCTCTACGAGTGCGATAGGTCCGTGGCAGAGGCTGCCGTCGGCGTGGAAGATTGAATCACCGGAATCCTTCCAACCTTGGTTCGCGAGCCCCGATTGCGCAGCGCGATCGTACTCGACGAACCCGTCGCCATCCCGATCGCCCCAGGTATCGATCCATAGCAGCGCTGCCTCGATGTTCGGCCACAGCGCCCGTAGCAAAGTATTGTCGGCGGTCCGCTCCCAGTAACGTCCGGCGAGCAGAACGAAGAGCGGCGTTGAATCGACGCTGCCGTAATACCTCCCGAACGGCACCTCCTTGCGCGCAGCCATTTCGCCACCGCGCATCTCGTGCAGAATTTTCCCCGGCTCGCAGTCTGCATGCGCATCGATGGACGTCGCCTGGTGAGCAGCAAGGAATTGCAGCACGCCCTTCGCCAGTTTGGGCTCCACCCACAGAAGCTCGAGCGCCGTGATCATACCGTCGCGGCCAAACGCGGTGGAAAACCAAGGCACCCCCGCGTACGGATAAAGACCCGCAGGCGTGCGCGTCATCAGGAGACCCACGTCCGCCGCGGCGCGGCGCAGCGTGGCATCGACCTCGGCGTTTCCGCTTCGAACCTCGCACAGCCGCGCCCTGCGGGCTGCTTCCTTGCGCACGGAGACGAGCCCGGAAAGAAACGTTTTCGCGTTCGCTGAAACGGCGTCGCCGACGCGGACGTCGAGCTCGATCACCTCCTGCCCCTTGCTCGGCAGCGTGACGCGAAACTCGGCCCTGTCGCCAGCCAAACGTTCCGGCGGCGTCGAGAACCCCACGTGGGCGGTTCGCAGTACGTCATCGAGGCCACGGTATCGAAGCGTCACTTTCGACGGCGGGTGAAGCTGAAGACTACGCGTCCCCCTGCGGGCACGTGCCATGCCACGCACCTCGAAGATGTCCGCGAAGTCGTTGTCGAAGCCGATGGTGAGGGGGATATCGATCTGCGACTGGCCGTAGTTGGAAAGGATGAGACGCTGCCGCAATCCACCGGCATCGACGTAGAACGCGCGCTCGATGTGGATCTGCTCTTTGGCGACGATCACATGCCCGCCGCGTATGATGTCCGGGTTCGTGAGATCGGCCCTCGCGTATGTGCCGTCCTGCGACAGGCTCGACCCTAGCAGCAAAGGATCGACCGACCATATGGCGAGGCGCAGATGGGCGAGGTATCGCGTGTCGGCGTGAAATAGACCGTCCGATCCGCGCCCGTCCGCATTGATGTCGCCGTGCACATCGATAACGGCAAACGTGTCGTCGCATTTCAAGGCATATCGCTCGCGCGATCCTGCCTCAGTGATGGAGACATCGAAGGGCGCTGCCTCTTCTTCGGCCAGCTGATCGACTTTTGGCTGCGCCTCGGACATCGCCCTTCCCCCTGCCGTTAAATCCCCTGCAGCGCGCGGGCGATCCTGTCACCTACGGGATACAGCGCAGACGCCAGCTTCGAGCGCCGCTGCCCTACGAGCGTAACGCGCGCTTCCATTCCCGGCTGCACCGGCCCGGCGCGCTGGCACTCGCTCGATGCCAGCGCGATGCGGGCGCGATATGCCGGCTGCTCGTTGTGTGTGCCGGCGACGGGACCGATGCCGCTCAGCGTGCCCACGAGCTCGGCGGGCTCGGCCCGGCCCGGCGTCGACAGCTGTACCTTCACGTCCTGGCCGACACGAAGCGCGGCAATGTCCGTCGGCGCAATCGCGGCATCGACGACGAAGCTCGTTTCCTGTCGGGTAATCCTGACGACACCCTCCCCGTCTGCAACGCGTGCGCCGATTGTCCGATCTGGCTGCAGACGCACGATGCCCGCTGCCGGCGCTTTCACTTCGAGCCTGCGCAACTGCTCGGTATCGGCCCTCTGGCGGCTTCCTGCCTCCGCGAGCTTGGCGTCGGTCTCGCTCAATTCGCGCAACGTCTCCTGCGCGCGCTCGCGCTGAACCTGCAGCATCATGAACCGGGACTCGGCTATGCGGCCCTCGGCCTGGGCGATGCTCGCTCCGAGCACGCCATCGCGGTCGCTTTCGAGGCGAACGGCCTCGCGTTCGAGCGACAGCAACGTGGAGTTGGGCATGAGACTTTTGGCGCGCAGGTCGCGGGCGGAGCGCAACTGCTCCCTCACGTAGGAAAGCTCTTTGTCTTTCCCGGCCGCCTGCAGCCTGTAGGCGACGATCTCGTTCTGCAGTTTCGCGACACGCTCGTTCAGCTGATCGACCTCGGACTGGCGCGCGAGCTTGCGCTCTTCGAACAGTGCGCTCTCGGTCGCGAGCAGGCTGGCGACGTACGGATCGTTCGAGCGATCAGCCAGCGCGGCGGGGAAGCTCACTTGCTGTAGGCGACCGTGCTCGGCGACGAGACGTGCCCTGCGGGCGACGAGCCCATCGAGCGTGTGCGCCACCTCATCAGCGGTGCTCTGCAATGCCGGATTTTCCAGGCGTACGAGCACCGTGCCCGCATCTACCGTATCGCCGTCACGGACGCGGATATCGGCAATGACGCCGGTCGCTTCGGAGCGCACGTCGAGCGTCGGGCTGTCGGATACGACGGATCCCAGGGCTACGACGTGGAACTCTGCCGGCTTGTCCGCGCTCACGCGGGCGCTCAGCAGCGTTGCGCCGCCGGCGATCGCTACAAACAGAAAGATTATTGTAGATTTTAGTCGGATATCGCGCTCCATCGGTAAGTTGAAGTTAGCCATCGGCGCCCGCTCAGGCAAACGCGCCGTCGGACCGCAGGGTGTGCAGGATGCGGGCTACATTCCGGTGGGATTCACGCGTGGTTTGTGGCGGGCATGCGGCCTGAACGGCGTTCGCGCGGACGTGCCGCGCGACCAATGCTTCGCAGCGTTAATTACGCAATACTCAACGATGGCATTAGGCGCGCGATTTCGCCCTGCACCATTCGGCTGTAATGGCTGGATCTCTTCAACAGCTCCTCGGGTGCGCCCTCTTCGAGGATACGGCCGCCTTCGAGCACCACCACGCGGTCGAAGTCGCGGACCGTCGACAGGCGGTGAGCGACGGAGATGACCGTGCGTCCGGCCATCAGGTTGTGCAGCGCCTTGCGGATCTCCTCCTCCGAATCCACGTCAAGCGCCGATGTCGCCTCATCGAGCACAACCAATGGCGCATCCTTCAGAAATGCGCGCGCTATCGCGATGCGCTGCCTTTGACCGCCGGAGAGATTGATCCCGCGGGAGCCGAGCACGGTGTCGATCCCCTTCGGAAGGTCACGGATGAAGGTATCGCAGCGGGCCGCGCTCAGCGCCTCCCAAATCTGCTCGTCACTGGCCGATGGGCACGCGTAGCGGATGTTGTCCCGCACGGTGCGATGGAACAGGGAGATGTCCTGCGGGACGACGGCGATGACGTTCCGCAAGCTCTGCTGGGTGACGAGGGAAATATTCTGGCCATCGATGAGTATCTGGCCGCTGCGGATGTCGTAGAAGCGCTGCAGCAGCGCGATGAGGGTCGATTTTCCGCAGCCGGTGCGGCCGATGATCCCGACCCGCTGCCCGGCCGGGATCTTGAGGTTCAGCGCCTCGAAAACGCGGCGCCCGTCCGGATAGTTGAAGGCGACGTTCTTGAAGACGACATTCGCGCCGGCGGGGCTCAATCTCGTCGCAGCCGGATGATCGTGCATCTGGTGCGGCACGAGCAGGTGGCGCAGCGCCTCGGACAGGCGCGCTATGTGCTGCGTGACGTCAACGAGCGCGATTGCGAGGTCGCGCGTGGCGCTGAGCACCGCGATGCCGAGCGTGCAGACGAGCACCACGTCGCCGGTGGTCGCCGCCTGCTGCTGCCAGAGCGCGAGCGCCCAAGCGAGGATTCCGAAGGTCAGGACGATGGTCGCGAGTGCGTGCAGCAGCCGCAGCCGCTCCAGGTGCATGAGGCTCCGCTTGCGGGCGATCATCTCCTGCATCACCGCAACGTCGAAGCGGCGGTGCTCACGGCGCAGTCCGCCGAACGAGTTGACGAGCGACATGTTGCTGACCACGTCGACCATCTCGCCGTCGACGATGGCGGCGCGGCTCGCAAAGTTGTGGTGCAACGGCTGACCCGCCTTCGCCATCCGGTAGATGGCGATCATTACGAGGCTGCCGACGATCAGCAGCACGAGGGCGATCGTCGAGCTCACCGTCGCGACGAGCACAACCGCACCGATGGTTGCAACACACGGCGGGATGACGTTCCAGATGAGCATGTTCTCGATGGTGAACAGCGCATTGGATGTGGCGGTCACGCGGCTCGTGAACGCCGCCGGCTGACGGTCGACGAAGAAGCCGGGCGCGTGTCCCGTGAGGTGGCGGAAGAGATCGCGGCGCAGTGCGCCAGTGACACGCACGAACGTGCCACAAGCCAAATAGCTCGCCACACGCCAGAGCAGGTTGTCTGCCGCAATTAGCGCAAATAGCACCAAAAATGCCATCCACACGGCGGCTCCGACGTCCGGTCCGCCGGCCAGCGTATCGACGAGATTCTTCACGCCGTATTGCGTGCCGATGGAGCACACGACAGCACCCAGCACGCACAACAGAATAGCGCCGTGGGCAATAGGATTTCGGCGCATGTAGCGGACAATAAAATCTAGTGGCCGGTTCGCGTAATTGCAGATGTCGTCCATGGCCGCACCTCACGGGTAGACCCAGCGAACGTCGATGTGTGTTCCGAAGTTCGGCCCTGCGGGCATGCGTCGCCGTGGAAGGGAACGTTGCGGTGAGCTTGCCGTTAATGGGTAACCCGCGGTGCGACCGCGGTTTCTTTATGGGCGCACTTCGATCCGGAGGACCGACGGGTATGCGTATTGCACAGATTGCTCCCCTTATCGAAGCCGTTCCCCCGAAGCTCTATGGCGGCACCGAGCGCGTCATCTCCTGGCTCACCGAAGCACTCGTGGAGCAAGGTCATGACGTGACGCTATTCGCGAGCGGGGATTCTGAGACCAGTGCAAAACTGGTTTCCGGTTGGCCGAGGGCGGTGCGGCTCGATGGAAATGTTTCCGACGCCAACGCATTACACATGGCCATGCTGGAGATGGTCGCGCAAAGAGCGCGCGAATTCGATCTCCTCCATTTTCATCTCGATTATTATCCTTTTTCGTTATTTACCCGCCTATCGACTCCGTTCGTGACGACGCTGCACGGCCGGCTCGATCTTCCCGAACAGCGCTGCGTCTTCGAGGCGTTTCCGAAAGCCCCTGTTGTTTCCATCTCGCAGTCCCAGCGCGCACTGCTTCCAACGGCGCCTTGGGCCGGCACCGTCTTGCACGGCATGCCGGAAGACCTGCTCGGCCCCGTAGACAACACCACGCCGTCGTACCTTGCATTTCTTGGCCGTATCAGTCCGGAGAAAGGCATCGAGCGCGCGATCCGTGTGGCGCGGCGTTCCGGCATTCCGCTCAAAATCGCAGCCAAAGTCGACAAAGCCGATCACGACTACTTCGAGGAAGTCGTCCGGCCGATGCTCCGTGAGCCGGGTGTAGAGTTCATCGGCGAGATCAGCGATTCCCAGAAGGCAGCGTTTCTAAGTGGCGCGCTCGGACTGCTCATGCTCATCGATTGGCCGGAGCCATTCGGCCTCGTCATGATCGAGGCGATGGCATGCGGGACCCCGGTGATCGCCTTCAAGCTCGGGGCTGTTCCCGAAATCATCGACCATGGTGCCACGGGGTTTGTGGTGGCGGATGAGGATGCAGCGGTGAACGCGGTCGGAAAGCTGCTCTCGATACCGCGCGCAGAAATCAGGCCGCAGTTCGAGCGCCGCTTCACGTCCCGGCGCATGGCGGACGATTACCTCGATATCTATGCGGACCTCATCGGGGCGACCGACCGCCGTATCCGGCGCAATGGGTCGGCTTATCACTGGCCTGCAAGCGAGCCCGGTGCGCCGCAAAGGCATGTACTCCGCCAATGGGAAGGCGTGAGGGGTCCATCAGATTAGGAAGAGTAGCAGCCCGCTGAAGCGATAGACGCGAATTGGAAAACCCCAGTGCTCTCAGCGCCGGGGTTTCCTTTTTCGATCGTCGACAGAGACGTGAGCAGCGCAGAACTCGCGGTGGAGAGGACAAACCTCCTATCCGCGCATGCTAATCGTGGTCTCCTCCGCGATGCCGGCGCCGCGGCGGCCTATCTCACCGAAGATCGAAGACGCATCCTCTCTCCGAGCAGAGTCAGCCAGCGACGTAAGGCAAGACCGACGCCCAACCGATGGCGCCGCGACGCGGCTTCTCGCTCCAACTCTTGCGGGCGCACGACGGCTACCGCGCGCGCAACCCACGGCGCTTGCGCTTCCTAAGAATGCTCAGCGTCAATGCTTCATCCACCGATAGCCCGGCTATCCGCTTGGGCTTCCGCGATCTTTCGCACATTCGCTGCAGATCTCCCTCGACATAGGCATCGAGCACTTCAGGATGCACGTAGCACTTCCGGCAAATGGCCGGCGTGTTGCCGAGCTGTGCTGCCACCGACGCGATCGCAGCACGAATGACGCGCTTGTTCGCGGCTTCACTGCCAGGTTCGCATGTCTTGAGGGCGTTCGCGACGCGTACCGTGCCCACCCAGGTGCGAAAATCTTTTGCTGACACGTCGGGCCCCGCGATGCTGCGGATGTAGTCGTTGACGTCGGCGGACGATACTTGGCGGATCTCGCCGGCTTGCTCCTCGTATTGGAACAGATGTTGGCCTGGCAGTTCCTGGCAGGAGCGCACGATGTTGGCGACGCGCCGGTCGGTGATCTTGAGATTCCACTCCTTGCCCGTCTTGCCGATGAATTTGAAGCGGAGTTCGCTTCCAGAGATTGCGGCATGTCGATCCTGCAAGGTCGTCAGACCAAAACTATTGTTCTGGCGCGCATATTCGGGGTTACCCACGCGGATGAGCGTCGTCTCGAGCAGATGCGCCACCGTCGCCAGCACTTTACGCCGCGCAAGACCGCGCTCCTTCATGTGCCGGGCAATCGTCCGCCGCACCTTCGGCAGTGCCGTCCCGAAATCGATGAGGTGATCGTACTTGGCCGCGTCGCGCTGCTGGATGAAGTCGGGGTGATAGCGATATTGTTTGCGACCCCGCGCGTCCCGGCCGGTTGCCTGGATATGCCCGTTGCTGTCACCGCAGATCCAGACATCCGTCCACGCCGGCGGAATGACCAGAGAACGGATGCGCGCGAGTGTGCTTTTGTCGCGGATGACTTTCCCTGCCGCCGAAATGTATTTGAAGTTGCGCCCTGTGGGCTGGCGCGCAATCCCTGGCGTGGCTTCGGCGACGAAATATAGTTTTAGCTCTGCCGCCGCTGGCAACGGTCCCGGTAAAATCTCGTCTCGCGACCGTCTCAACACCTAGCACTCGCCAATGGAATATCACGCTGGCAAGAGAACGCTCCTGCTTGGAAGCTCGTTCCTGGCGGGGGCAGTTGCGCGGCGATAGATGCCGTGACCAGCAGCTGCGCCGGAATGCGCACGTGCTGTCACAGACCGAAGGGATAGGTCTCGGGAGGTCCCGGCGGATGATGTTCCACGCCTAGCGGCGTCACGGCGCGCGTCTCGTCGAACCAGACGTACGCATCGAACTGTCCTGGCAGCGATGCATCGGAGTAGTGGCTCATCAACTCGGTCTCGGGACGATAGATCACACCGATGAAGCGCTCCAGGTGCGGCTCGGCAAGCCGGTGGCGTAGCGCTTCATCGCGCGTCAGATCCAGCAGGAATTTCGGCATCCTCGCGTCGTGGCACAGTCGCTCGTAACTGTCGGCGCGGGACGGCCGGACGCTCTTGACCTCCATATCTCCATCCCAATCCGACGCCGCGGCGACCGTGCCCTTGTGGGTGCCGAAGCCGATGAGCGCCGCCCGTTTGCCGAACCGTTCGCGGCAGAGCTGCCCGATGTTCAGCTGCTCGCGCGCAATCCCCATTTCGGTGAAGCGGGCATCGCCGATATGGGAATTGTGCGCCCAGACGATAGCCTTGGAATTGGGTCCATGGGCTTCGAGCAGATGCCCCAGCGTCTCGAACATGTGGCTGTCGCGCAGGTTCCAGGATTGGGTGCCGCCGTAATACATGATGCGGTAGTATTGCTCCGCCGCAGCGATGAGACGGGCGTTCTGAACCGCGTCGAGAAAACTATCGCCGTCCCGGCTTTCGTACTCGAGCTGCCTCGCCAGTAGATCGCGGCATTGCTCGACGACTGCGCGCTCGCACTTGCCGTAACCGGCCGTGAGCACGGCGCGGCCGTAGGTAGCGGGATCATGCTGCCAGGGCGTGAGGCAGCCGTACCGTTCCCGCGCCACGCGCGCCGCTTCCGGATCGACATCGTCGAGGTACGTGAGCACCGCCGCGATCGAACCGCGCATGTTGTAAATATCGAGACCGTAAAACCCCGCCCTGCGGTCGGGCTCCACATCCCAATTACGCTTTCGCAGCCATTCGACGAACTGCGCCACATCGGTATTCCGCCACATCCACGTCGGGAAACGCTGGAATGGCGGCTCCGCGCCGGGGCGAGCAGGCAAGTGCCGGACATACCGGTCAACGGCAGCCGCGTCGGGCCAGTCCGCCTCCACCGCCAAGATCGTGAATCCGTGCTGCGCAATGAGGTGCCGGGTGATGGCGGCGCGCGCGCGGTAGAATTCCGACGTGCCATGGCTCGCCTCGCCCAGAAGCACGACGCGCCGGTCGGCGAAGCGCTCGAACAGGCGGCCGAATGCCGGATCATCGAAATCCGGCAACGCTTCCGCCGCGTCCGCAATCGCATCTGGCAGCGAGCGGCCACGCGCCTGGACAACGACGCGATCGACGTCGGCAAGGCCTTCGGGTTCCGACCAGCCTTCCTCGCCGATCAGCGGGACGAACCGCACCGGACCAAGATCCTCCAGCTCGAAATCGTCGTCGGCGACGCGGGTAATCCTGAGGAGATGCTGATAGCGTTCCGCGTCTCCCACCGGAATGATCAGCCGTCCGCCGATGGCGAGCTGCCGCTTCAGCGCGGGCGGCACTTCAGGTCCGCCGGCTGCGACCAATATGGCGTCGAACGGCGCAGCGGCTGGCCAACCCAGCGTCCCGTCGCCGGTGTGGATGGAAACATTGTCATAGCCGAGCCTGCGAAGCCTTTGCCGCGCCCGCTCGGCAAGCGAGGGATGGCGCTCGATGGCGTCGACTTGCGCGGCAATGCGGCTGAGCACGGCCGCAGCATAACCGGAACCAGCGCCCACCTCCAGGACGCGATCCCCTGGCTCGACGTTCGCGGCCGCCGTCATCATGGCGACGATATAGGGCTGCGAGATCGTCTGGTGCTCATCGATGGGAAGCGGTGAATCCTCGTACGCGAACTCCTCGTACCCCGGATCGACAAAAGCCTCACGCGGAACCGAGCGCATCGCGTCCAGCACGTGGCGATCGCGTATCCCCCGCCGCGCGATCTGCGTGTCGACCATACGCTCGCGGCGTTGCCCGAGATCCAGCATCGTCAGGCCGCCGTGCGTCGGCGCGCACTCGTGCTCTTGGCCTTCGTGGTTGCGGCCACCTTCGTACTCCTACGCGTGGTCCGCGCGCGCGCTGAGGTTTTCATGGATTTTGTCGCGTTCTTGCCGCCCGCGTTCTTGCCGTCCATGGCGCGACTGCTCCCGCGTCGTCCGCGGGCACCGACGTGGGATTTTCCCTCGCGCTCCTGCTGTGCCGTTTCTCCCCGCGCTTCCTTGCGCTCGGTTTTGGCAAGCTTGCTCTTGTTCTCTTCCTTGCTTTGATATTTCGAAGCGCCCGCCTCGCTCAGTGCGATGGCGATCGCCTGCCGCCGGCTCTTGACCTTGCCGCCCTTGCCCTCCGGCCCGCTTCGCAGCTCGCCATGCTTGAACTCGTGCATGACGCGCCCTGTCGTTTTGCGCTGACGTGGTGAGGTCTTGGCCATATCGGAATCCTCCGCCTGGCTGATCGTCGGGTCGCGCTATCTACCAGCGCGCCGCGCGCCGAACGTTAGGGCGCAGCGGTAAACGCCGGTTCGACGGCGGATGGCAACCTTTACTAATCAATATCCAAAAAACAGCCGCTCCTTCAGATGGTTCCCGTCGCATAAAGCCCTATTGGCTGCCGTGCGGACGGCTACCTGGAACGCGATGATCGCTCCGGCGTTGGTCACGGCGTAGAGCAGACGGCATCCGACGCCGCATTCTACCATTTTGCCGATAATGCGATCGTTGCCGTAGGCCGAGATCGCCGGGACCCACGAGGCAAACATGAAGCTTCTCGTTGCCGCTTCGCTCCTGGTGCTGCTTGCACAGCAGTACGGCGTCACGGAGCGCGCACTTGAAGTCCAGAAGCTCCGCGTCATGAACGATAGCCACCTCGGCAGCTATCTTGGCGACCAGACCGGAAAGCCGCTCTACATTTTCGACCAGGACAAGAAGGGTGCTGGCTCCCAAAAGCCGCAGTCCAAATGCTACGGGAGCTGCGCACGGACGTGGCAGCCGGTGACGGGAAAGCCAGAACGGACGTCGGCGGCGGCGGGCGATCTATCTCATTTCGACCGCGAGGATCGCCAGCAGCAACTGAGCTACGACGGATGGCCGCTTTACTATTACTCCGTCGACATCGGTGGCAGCTCCAATCCCTCCGGTAACGGCAAGATCGATCACGGCGGGACATGGTCATTGTTGAGGCCGGACGGCACCCCCGTTGCGGCGTTGCCCCGATGAGCCAGCGAAACTTCATCATTTTGGTTGTCGTCGTGCTGCTCGGGCTCGGGCTTTGGTACGTCGCGCGCATCCCCAGCACGCAGCCGGCCGTGACGCACACAGATGCGGACGAGGGTGTTCCGCCCAGCGGCTCCGGCCCGCGCACTCCGGGCATGCAGCCGCCTCCGTAGAAGCTCATTGCACGCCCGAGAGGCTCTGTGAGTTGCGGAAATTTGAATCAAAGACAAGCTGACCGAGCCGGCGCTGCGCGACGCGGGTGTCAAGGATTGCCAGTTGCGTCCCGCTTGCTCGACGAACGTAGAAAAAGCCGGCGCGAATGATGCTCGCGCCGGCAGTTCGAACTGGGAAGATGTGTCTTAGCTATGTTTCCAACGCAGGGCCGGTTTATCAGTTCCCGTTGCAGCAGGTCATCCCGCTTTGGGCTGAAGCGGCGTGCGCCAGCGCGGGGCGCATCAACGCTTTGCGTTGGCGCCTACTGTTTCGGATGCCAGGTAATTCTCAGCGAGCGGCCGTAACGGCTGCCAAGCACTGTTGGACACCGGGGCCTCCTGGTAGCTGCGCGGCGGTTGTCGGCACGCGACGTAATCTCCGCGACGCCGGCCATGGGCAGATCGAGATGAAACGCGCGTCGTTGCGCGCACATGGCACAGATCGCGCGCAACGCCGGCCGACATTGCGTTACAGCGAAGCTTGGCTATGACATTGATCTAGCACACAAAAATATCCGGGAACCGGGTGCATGGAAGGCCGTTCGCCCGATATCCGTTGCGAGTGAAGCGGAGGAAATCAGAGGAGAAAAACAGATGGCTCATCAAGAACGCGGCTTTGCCGCGATGGACGAGCAAAAGCAGCGCAACATCGCCGCGAAGGGCGGCCACAAGGTGCCCGATGAGAAGCGCAGCTTTTCCAAGGACCGCGGACTCGCCGCGGAGGCTGGCCGTAAGGGCGGCCACGAGAGTGGCGGTAACTTTGCGAAGGACCGGGAGCGCGCCGCGAAGGCAGGGGCCGCGGGCGGCCGCCGCTGACGGATCGGGATAGATGAATAGCCGCCACGACTGGAGCCCCGGTGCAAAAAAGCGCCGGGGTTAGCCGGACCGAGTAACTGGCTCTGCGTATGAAGTCGCCGTGCAGACAAGGGCGGCCGATCAATTTCCACCCGCCCAACGGCGCGGCAGCGACAACAACAGGATGATCGTCACGAAGCAGACGGCCACCAGACCCCCAACGCTTCCTACCGTGGCGCCCGATCCGATCAGGCGCGTGAAGACCGCAGTGACGATGCCATACTTCAGGACCGCCAGTGCAGCGGCAATGGCGCTGCCCATCTTGCCGACCGCCTCGAGGTCCTTGTCTCTGCGCCGATAGAAGAAAAAGACCATCAGCAAGGTCCAGATGCCGAATGCCAGGCTGAGTATCGGCGTAATCAGGCTGAACGTGCCGCGCCCCGTCAGTCCGTACAACGCCCCCACGGATTCCACGAACGCCTGCGACATGAACGGGAAGAAGAGGACCGCTGCTGTGCCGACGATCACGGAAAATTCGATGCGCCTTGCGCTCGCCTGATAATTCGCCGCCATGCCCTGGTGGCGCACGACGAGCAGGATGCTGATCGTCAGCAAGACGAGCAGGAAGAACACCTTCATCGGCAGCGTCAACGCGTGCGCCTTTGCGGTCAAAGAGCGCTGGTCCGGGTGTGCGAAGCTTTCGGCCACGGCCGCGCTGAGGCGCTGCTGCGCACGGCAGCATTCGGCGTCGCTCTGCAACTGCGGGGACGGCGTGAGCCGCGTCGAGGCAAAGCAGAAGCGTTTGCGCTCCTGTTCCGCCGCGGGCTCGAGAAACGCGTCGCGGTCACACGACCGGATAAAGTCGGCAAGCCCCCAGCGCGACTGGCTGACGGTACGCAGATCATGCAGGGCCGTCAGCATGGGCAGGCGTTCGCACGTGCCATTCTCGGCGCAGGCTTCACCCTGGTCGGACGCCAATACGGCAGGCGCGATTTCCCATATCGACCGCTTGGGGCTGGCGAGAAGGCTCGCGGCGATCCCGTACGACAATGCGCAAAGGATCAGCGCGCCAATAGCGAACCGGAGGCGTCCGAACGGCACATGGCGCCAATAGAAATCCGCCAGCGCTGCCGAGGGAACGTAGAAGGCGAACAGCGCCACGATCCCGAGCGTCGGGAAGAAAAGGAACAGGTGGCTGTCCATGGCGGCGAGGTCGAACCAGCCGCTGTCCCGAAATTCGTAGGCGAGGACCGCCGTCGTTGCCACGAACGACGCGGCCAGTGCGAGGAATACGACGAAAACAAACGCACGCGGCCAGATACCAATATCGTGAGACGCCACCACTGCCCCCGGAGCAAGTTCGAACCTGTCCGAAGCCTATAGACCATTTTTGGCGGGAGATGGTGCATCCCGCTCCGGGGAACGCGGGGGTTGGCTCCGGGCTCGCCATTCCGAGGGGGGCGACCGCAACTGGCGGGGGCGCCATCTAGGGGTTGTCTAGATCTATTCCGCTGCGGGGCTCCACGCAACCAGGCCGATGTATCACCCCGCGCGGCGCGGGGGGGCATGGAGAAATTCGCAGCCGGCGAAGCGTCGCCGCACGCGGGGATCACGTCCGCGCTACTTCCATAGCAGAGCCACCACCCCCGGCTTTCCAGCGCAGCCGTTGCACCCAGGAGCGCCCGCCGGAAAGCTGCGCCCGGGGCGGTTCTCAGTAACACCTGCCATCGCAGTCGCGCACGGCTGCGCACCCCGGCGCAGCGACGGCACGAACCGCATACGTCGACACGCAAAATATCCAATGTATTCAATGGCGCGGCACTGCCCGGATCGCCATGCCGCCACAGCATTTTTGTCATGAACTGTCACAATGGTCTTTCCGATTTATTGTGACAGAGCACTCCCCTAACTCTTCAGCCAGCGAGGCTCCGCCCCGGTGTTCCGGCGGCGCGGCCGAGCGCCGTGGTCGCGTAGATGTGCGTTCGTAAGTGTGCAGTTGCGTCGATCGAAGGCCGGGTTGAGGCGTACCTTCGTGGGAGTTGCGTATATGTTCGGGGGAGTAGGTAAGGCGAGGTGGGCAACCATCCTCGTAGCGGGCGGGATGGTGCTGGGCTCCAGCATCTCGGCCCAGTCAGCGGATCTCGGCGGCGATTGCTGCGCGGATCTGGAAGAGCGGGTCGCCGAGCTCGAGGCGACTACGGCCCGTAAGGGCAATACAAAGGTCAAGCTGAGCATCTACGGCAAGGTCAACGAAGCCGTGATGTTCTGGGACGATGGCAGCGAGCAGAACGCCTATGTCGTGACCAACGACGCTTCGCGTTCACGCTTCGGATTCAAAGGCGGTGCCAAGGTCAGCGACGACCTGTCGGCCAACTTCCAGATCGAGATCGGCGTGCGCTCGGCCAATTCCAAGCGTAGCACCCAGTTCGATACGGTGGGCGAGAATGGGTTCGATCTCCGCCATGCCTGGTGGAACCTGAAGAGCAAGAAGCTCGGCAAGATCCAGGTCGGCCATACGCCGACCGCCTCGCAAGACATCACGGAGATCAATCTCGCTGGCACCAGCGACGTCGGCAAGTTCTCGGACGTCGAGGATAGCGGCGGCGGCTTCTTCCTCGTGCGTGAGGGCACCGGCGCCTCGTCCAACGGCCTGCAGTGGCGCCGTCTGATCGCTCGCACGGGCTCTCAGCCGGGTGAAGGCGATCGCCGTAAGGCCGTTCTCTACGAAACACCGGAGTTCGCCGGCTTCTCCGCCAGCGCGGCGTGGGGCGGCGACGACTTCTGGGATGTCGGCCTTCGGTTCGAGCGGGAATTTGCAGACTTCAAGGTTGAGGCAGGCATCGCCTACTCGTCGATCACCGATAGCGTCGACGATAGTGCGACGCACGGCTGTCCGGTCCGCAACGCCCCGACGGCGGATGCCAAGTGCCAGGGCCTCGGCGGCTCGATCAGCATCATGCACAAATCCGGTGTCTACGGTAACTTCGCCGCGGGCCAGATGTGGGACGACAACGCCAAAGTCGTATTCGGGCCTGGCGCCGAAGACACCTACAAATTCTGGTCGACGGAAGTCGGTATCCAGAAGAAGTGGAACGACCTCGGCAAGACGACGATCTTCGGCCAGTACTATGACTACAACGGCGGCGCGATCCGTCAGACGGTCCACGGCACTGACGCGATCAATTCCTTCGGCGTCAATGCCAACATCGCCAGCAGCGAAGTTCGCAGCTGGGGTCTCGGCGTGATGCAGAAGATCGATGCCGCCGAGATGAAGCTGTACGCTCTTTATCGTCACTACGAGTTCGATGTGGAGCTGATCAGCGGCAACGTTGTCCAGGACTCCCGTCCGCTCGAGGACTTCCAGGTTCTAATGACGGGCGCGGTGATCAACTTCTGATCGCCCGAACCGCTATAGGACAAAGCACACGGAATAGAGGAGGCCGTCCTTCGGGCGGCCTCTTTTATTTTGCGGGGCTGCCACGCGCGCTGCATCGGTGCTCACTCCCTCTCCTGACGGAAGCGTCAACCGGCCGGCCCCAAGTTGCTGAAGCAATGGTCATTGCAGAGCCCGGCACTCCTGGCGGCGACAGCCAGCAAGCGGTTTCAGCGGTTATCCACAGCACATCCCCAACGCCCCGCCGCGCCGGTTCGGCGCCGCGTTGACCGGCGTCGGGTGCGATGTGCGTCTACGCCTCATCCGCCTACGCATCCGATGCGTGGATACCGGTGATATCGGCACCAAACCGTTGACCGTACCGCACATTCCCCCTACCCGAGGAGGCAGGGCCGTTCATCCCGAAGGGTCCTGACGGGAGCGGTTTCATGCCGGAGCGCACCACTCCACGTTGCCCCACCGCCACACTCGTGGATTCGTCACCACGATTTCGGCACTGGCTAATTGTTGCACTCCGGCGAATCACAGCAGTGTCCGGCTTGGCACGCAGCGATCCTTGAAGGGATACGCACTGCGCATTGCTAGGGCGGTTTCTAGTCTCGCGTTCCATTTGTTCCGCGTCCGCCATCAGCTGAGACGAAGACGGGAGACTAATGATGAAGAAATACAGCCTTAGCGCCCTGGTGGCAGCGGGCCTGCTAGCGGGCGGTCTCTCCGCCGGTAGCGCCTCCGCAGCCGATCTGGGGGGAAACTGCTGCGCTGATCTCGAAGAGCGCATCGCCGAACTCGAGGCGACCACCGCCCGCAAGGGTAACCGGAAGGTCTCGCTGACCGTCTCCGGTTGGGTCGGCGAGCAGGTGATGTGGTGGGACGACGGCGCGGAGCAGAACGTCTACGTGACGGGCCTCGGCTCGACGCTCGCATCGCACTTCAAGTTCACGGGTCAGGCGACCATCTCTCCGGGCTGGTCGGCCGGTTACGTGATCCAGGTTGAAGCGATGGACTCCGACTCGCTGACGATCAACCAGGTCTCGCAGCACAACCCGTCTGCTCTGGGTGCCAACGGCGCCTACGCAGTCCAGCTGCTGCAGTCCTACTGGTTCATCAAGAGCGATCACCTCGGCAAAGTCAGCGTCGGCCTCCAGTCGTCGGCTTCTGACAACGCCGCGATCCTGGTCGACGGTTCTGGCTCGCTCGTTCCTGCGAACTGGGTGATGTTCGACTACAACGGCTTCGGCATCCGCAATAAGGGCGGCACCATCTCCGGTCTCAACTGGCAGACCGCCGGTGGCTTCTGCTACGGCGGTGGCGGCGCAGGCGGCGACTGCTTCGGCGCTCCGCGTGACTCGATCCGTTACGACTCGCCCACGTTCGGCGGGTTCTCGGTCTCGGCCTCTTGGGGCGAGGATGACTTCTGGGACGTGGCGGCCCGCTACTCGGGTGAATACAACGGCTTCAAGCTTGCTGCTGCCGTCGCCTACTCGCAGTGGAGCGAAGACTTCTTCACCGGCTCTTCGGCTGTGCTCGTTGGCCCCGGCTTCGCTGAAGTTGGTGACAACCGCTGGGTCGATTACTTCCAGCTCGGCGCCTACATCGAGCACGTTCCGACCGGCCTCTGGCTGTATGGTGCCTATGGCCACATCGATCCGAATGGCGTGACCCTGCCGTCGCTTGGTATTAACGGTGCAGTTGCCGCCGGTGGTCTCGACCGTGCTGACGGTGACACCTACTACATCAAGGGCGGTCTGCGTGAGCGTTGGACCCCGCTTGGTCACACCGTTCTCTACGGCGAGTACGAGAAGTTCTCGGATGCTACGCCTGACTTCATCACGAATGCCGCTATCTCGGCCAGCACGCAGCTCTGGGGTCTCGGTGTGGTTCAGGAAATCGACGCGGCCGCCATGTCGCTGTGGGTCTCCTACCGTCACATCGACGCAGACTTCAAGGGTCCGGGTTGCGCCTCGGCAGTCAACACGGGTGCTCTTGGCCTCGACGTTGGTTGCGGCACGGACAGCTTCCAGTACGTGAAGGCTGGCGCTCTGATCAACTTCTGATCGCCACTCTTCTATCTCTCTCTCTTGAACCGCCCCGGTCACGCCCGGGGCGGTTTTTTTATGTGCTGCCCGCGCGCAAGTTATGCGCTCTGCACAGGCATGATTGCGAACGCCGCCATCAAGGCTGCCGCGACTCACTCTGTGTGATAGCCACGGTTTGTGGCTGAAGGTTTCAGGGATGGGCGGATCGTGACCGGCACCCACGACATCGGTGAGACGCGTGCCTCGTTCATGTTGTCACGGAAGATCGTCGTACTCCTCGCGATGGCGCTGGCCATGGGCGTCAGCGGTTGCGCCTATAACGGTGACGGGCCCGTCGAGGTGCATTATCAGAAGTACAAAGCGCGCATGCCCGAGGGCGACCGCGTGTTCGTGTGCAGTTCCTATGGCTGCCGCACGCAGACGCCATTCCGCTTTTCGCCCACCGATATCGACGACGTGCGCAAGATCATGGCGAAGGGCAGCGGTTCGCCCGCGGCCGAGCGTGAAACGACGAAGAAGGCACTGGCGCTGATGGGCAGCCGCGCGGACAAGGCCGTGGGCACCGACGGCGATCGTCCAGGCGACGACATGATGGGGAACGGCGATCCGGGGCAGATGGATTGCGTCGACGTCGCGACGAACCTCACGAGCTACATGATGATCATGGAGCGCCACAAACTGTTCCAGCATCACGCGGTCGGGTCGATGTACGTGAAGGAAGATATCCGGCGCGGCTGGGACGGCTGGACACACTATGCCGGCACCCTCGTCGAGAACACCAGCAAGCAGAAATTTGCGGTCGACGGCTGGCTGCTGGCGAGCGGCAAGCCGCCGGAGATCGTCGAGGTGGAACGCTGGTACATCGACGACAACGACCTGCTGTTTGGCACCGGTAACTCGGTTGCCGCACTCAAGCCTGCGGCGCAAAAGGCCGTCATCGACGGCAGCCAGCCGCTCCCCAAGGTCGAGAAAGCGGCGCAAAAAGCTCAAGTGCAAAGAACGGCAGGCAAGTAGCGGCGGCGGGCAAGTGCACCGCCATAGGTGCACAGCCGGCAAGTGTTCCGGGGCCGACCCTCAGGCGAGCTATCTCCTTCTCGGGGCGTCCCGCTGCGCGAAATGACCTGGGCCTTTGCGGTGTTGCGGCGAGATCCCTATGCTAGCTGGAGCCCCGACCAGCCGAGCATGGACGACGATGTTCCTCACGTTTTTTCACGCCCTGAAGCGCGCCGGTCTCCCCGTGACGCTGCGCGAGTATCTTGCACTGCTCGAAAGTCTCGAAGCCGGTGTGATCGATCGCAAGGTCGAAGACTTTTACTATCTGTCGCGTGCGTGCCTGGTGAAGGACGAGCGCAACCTCGACCGTTTCGACCGCGTGTTCGGCTCCGTCTTCAAGGGCCTCACCGAGATTCCCGAGACCATCGAAGCGGAAATTCCCGACGAATGGCTGCGTCTCGTTTCCGAGCTGCAGCTGTCCGAGGAGGACAAGAAGCGCATCGAGGAACTCGGTGGCTGGGAGAAGATCATGGAGACGCTGAAGAAGCGTCTCGAAGAACAGAAGGAACGCCACGCCGGCGGCAACAAATGGATCGGCACCGGCGGCACTTCGCCCTTCGGCGCCTATGGCTACAATCCCGCAGGCGTACGTATCGGCCAGAAAGAAAGCCGTCACCGGCGCGCGATCAAGGTGTGGGACAAACGCGAGTTCAGGGATCTCGACGCCACGGTCGAGATCGGCACGCGCAACATCAAGGTGGCGCTGCGCAGGCTCCGCGCCTTCGCCCGAACCGGGGCGGCCGAGGAACTCGATCTCGCCGGCACGATCCGCGGCACCGCGGAAAAGGGCTACCTCGACATCCGTATGCTGCCCGAGCGGCACAACACGGTGAAGGTGCTGATGTTCTTCGACGTCGGCGGCTCAATGGACTGGCACATCAAGGGCATCGAGGAGCTGTTCTCCGCCGCCCGTGCCGAGTTCAAGCACCTCGAATACTACTACTTCCACAACTGCCTTTATGAGGAAGTCTGGAAAAGCAACGCGCGCCGCCACGCCGAGCGCATCCCGACCCTCGACGTGCTCAACACCTATCCTGCCGATTACAAGGTGATCTTCGTCGGCGACGCCGCCATGAGCCCCTACGAGCTGACGCACGTCGGTGGGGCGGTGGAGCACATGAATCCCGAACCCGGCGCCCTCTGGCTGAAGCGCGTGCTCGAAACGTGGAAGCACTGCGTCTGGCTCAACCCCACGCCGGAGCGGCATTGGGGCTATACCCAATCAATTGCCATGATCCGGAACATAATGGAGGGACGCATGTACCCTTTGACGCTCGAAGGGCTGGACCAGGCGATGGTGGAGCTCATGCGCTGAGGCGCGGTCGGCGCACGGGACGCAGATGGCCTATCGGGGATCCGGCAGGACGCGTGGAGTTGCCTAGACCGCTCGGGATGACACTCGCGGATGCAATTGACGGCGCCACAATTGCCATTAAGGTCCGCGCAAAAGCTCTGGCCGTGGAATCGGCCGAAGAACGGGGACGGGGGCACGCCATGAAAGCCGCAAGCTCGATGCTCGCGCTCATCGCCGCGGCGGCCCTTGCAGGCTGCTCGGGCGGATCTGGGCTCACGACCGGCACCCTGCTCGGCGGCGGCGAGGATAAGCCAGCTCCAGGCCCTACCAACGATGCGCCGGCCCGCGCCTTCCAGGTCGGAACGGTCTCGGCCCGCGCCGTGAAATGCGGGTTCCACTTCGATCCCGCCAAGCTCAAGACCAACTACCTCGCCTACGAGCGCACGCAGCCGGGCCAGGACATCGCCAAGATCGAGAAGATCTATGACGTCTCCTTCAACGGTGTCGCCAAGGCGGTCGCGGCTGAAGGCGAGTATTGCACCGATGCGAAGACGAAGATGATCAAGGCGGATCTGAGCCGCCATCTCGTGGGCGATTACACGCCGAGCACACCCGTCAAGAAACCCGAGGATGAAGGCCTGTTCTCTGGGTGGGGCAGCGGCGGCAGCGGCGAAGGCATGAAGATCAAGCATCCGATGGATAACAGCGGCGACTGATCCCGCGCGCAGCTCCCCATGCCTTAACCAAAGCCGCGCTCCACTGACCGCCGTTCGACTTGGCGCCGCTTGTGCGCCCTTTCGCCGAGTACGCCGAAGTGCAGCAGCTCCTCTGGCTCGAAACCCTGCTCAAGCTCGTACCGGGTGCCGTTCTCCTGGTCTTTCCATTAACCACGCTGCGCGTTCTCGGCCTTCCCCGTCCTGACACCGGCTTCTGGCCGCGCCTGTGCGGAGCGCTGCTCGTCGGGACTGCCGGCGCGCTGTTCCTTGAAGGCACCGCACGCGGCCACGGCATCGGAATGGCGGGCATTATCGTGGTTAATCTCACCGGCGCCGCGACGCTCGCGTCGCTGCTCGTGCTCGATGCCGGCCCGGCATCGGGGCGCGGAAAGCTCGCCGTTTGGCTGATCGTCTGTGCGCTGATCCTTCTCAGCGTTACCGAAATCGCAACTCTCTGACGTCTCTAACTCGTCTCCGGTGGCACGGCGCTTGCTGGGTTCAAGAGCGCCCCGCAGCTCGGAACACGCAATGAGATCAACTTCGGCCGCTCTCCGGCCACCGCACGAACAGCGCGAGCCGCTACAGCCCTCCCCCGATCGCCCGCATGCTGCGGATGCGCCGTGCGCCTATGAAATCGTGACGACCCGCGCCGGCTTCGATGCGCTTCGCGATGAATGGGACGCGCTTTTCGAGCGTGCAGGGAAAGGCGCCCAACTCTTCCAGACGTTCAGCTGGCTTTGGCACTGGTGCAACAGCTACCTGCCGCCGGACGGTGCGGCGGGCCCGGGTCTCGCTATCCTCACCGGCCGCCGCGACGGCAGGCTCGTCACCATTTGGCCGACCGTCATCGAGCGCCACGGGGGCCTCGATCAACTGGCCTGGATGGGTGCGCCGGTCAGCCAGTACGGCGATATCCTGATCGACGACGTGCCGGACGCCCCAGCAGTTCTGCGGGATGGCTGGAATCACCTCGTGGAGACGTTGCGTCCGGACATCGTCTGGCTGACGCGCGTGCGTGCGGACGCCGCTATTGCCTCGATGCTTGCCGATATCGGCGCGCGGGCGACGCAGCGTCTCGAGGCGCCATATCTCGACCTCACCAGCGCCCCCGATTTCGACAGCTACATGCTGCGCCACTCGAGCCGCGCCCGCAAAAAGCACCGTGCCGCTGCACGCAAGCTCGCCGCCCACGGCGCGGTCGAATTCGTATGCGACCGGCAGACGGAGCGCGCGCAAAGCCTTGCCAGCACGGCCGTCGAACGGAAGAACAACCAACTCCTCGAGAAGGGAATTGTCTCACCGGCCCTGACCGATCCACGCACGCAGCGTTTCTTCGCCGACGCTGCGGGACCGAGCGTGTGCCCATCGGGCATCGTCGTTTATGCGCTGGAGGTCAATGGCGAACGGGCGGCGATCGACGTGCTCGTCACCGCCAAGCAGCACATCGCAACGCATGTTTTCGCCTACGATCCGAAGTACGCGAAAGACCGCGTCGGCGCGCACCTTCTGGAGCTCACCATCGAGCGCACATTCAGTGAGGGTTACACCACCCTCGACATGCTCGCGCCGGCCGACGACTACAAGCTGCGTTGGGCCGACGGCACCGTGGAGGTGACCGACTGGGCGGTACCGGTTTCGCGCCTGGGATCGGCGTATATGCGCGGCTACCTCGAAACGCTGCGTCCGATACTCAAGACGGTGCGCGACTGGATGCCCCCCGCCATGGCGAAGGTGCTGGCAGCCGCCTATGCGCGGCTGCGCGCTTAGCTGACGCCGAGCTTCTTCTGCAGGTTCGACGACGACGTGGTGTACTGGAACATCAGCTTCTTGCCGGGATAGACGTATTTGTGCGCCTGCTGGGCCATCAGCGCCACCTCATGGAAGCCGGAGAGAATGAGCTTCAGCTTGCCGGGATAGGTGTTGATGTCTCCGACGGCGAAGATGCCCTGCTCGCTCGTCTCGAACTTCTCCGTATCGACGGGGATGAGGTTCTCGGTCAGCGCAAGGCCCCAATCGGCGACGGGGCCCAGCTTCATCGTGAGACCGAAGAACGGAAGCATCGCATCCACGTCGATCCGCTCTTCGCCGTCCTTGGTTTTCACCGTCGCGCCCTCGAGCTGATTGCCCGCGCCGTGCAGGGCCGTAACCTGGCCGATCATGAGGCGCACGTCGCCCGTTTCGACGAGCTGGCGCATCTTCTCGACCGAGTGCGGCGCCGCACGGAACTCATCGCGCCGGTGCAGAAGGGTGATGCTCTTTGCGACGGACTGCAGGGCGAGCGTCCAGTCGAGTGCGGAATCGCCACCGCCGACGATCAACACGCGCTTGTCGCGCAGCGCTTCCATGCGGCGCACCGAGTAGAGCACCGACGTGCCCTCGAAGGCTTCGATGCCGGCGAGTGGCGGGCGCTTGGGCGTGAACGAGCCGCCACCGGCTGCGATCACCACCACCTTCGTGTTGAACTCGGTGCCGGCGTCGGTCTTGAGATTGAAGCGGCCGTCCGGCAGCCGCTGAAGGGCATCGACGCGCTCACCGAGATGGAACTCGGCGCCGAACGGCTTGATCTGCTCCATCAACCGGTCGGTCAGCTCCTGGCCGGTGACGGTCGGCAGGGCGGGAATGTCGTAGATCGGCTTTTCCGGGTAGAGCTCGGCGCACTGGCCGCCGGGCTTGTCCAGAATGTCGATGACGTGGGCCTTGATGTCGACGAGGCCCAGCTCGAAAACGGCAAACAGGCCGACGGGTCCGGCGCCGATGATGACGGCATCGGTTTCGATGGGAGCCGCCGCGGCGGCCGCACTGGCATCCGTGCTCATCGGTGACCTTTCCGGGTGTTCAGAACTGTTTTGCCGGCACGCGCACGACGAGCCCGTCGAGCTCCGGCGTCAACTTGATCTGGCATGACAGACGGCTCGTCTCGCGCACGTCGAAGGCGAAATCGAGCATGTCCTCCTCCATTTGCGCCGGCGTGCCGGTTTTCTCGCGCCAGGCGTCATCGACATAGACGTGGCACGTCGCGCAGGCGCACGCACCCCCGCATTCCGCTTCGATGCCCGGTACGTCATTCAGCTTGGCCGCTTCCATGAGCGTGATGCCCGGTTCGGCCTCGACAACCTGCTCGCTGTCGTCAGGCTGAATAAAAGTGATCTTAAGCATCGCGCTGGCACGGACTTTCAATGGGGAAACTGGCGATATCGGCGGCCGGGCGGGAAGAGGCTGGCCACGCCGGTGACCCGCACCAATAGTCGGCGCCGCCTGCAAATTCAAGCGTTGCCGAGGATCGCAAAGCCGCGGCAGGCTCGTGAAATAGGGGTATGCTGACGGCGATCAGGCCGCGTGGCGCAGTGCGGCGATATAGTCTTGCGCCTCACCCGCGGCCGCCTCGATGCGTCCGACGGCAAGCGCCCGCTCGGTATGGTCTGCAAACCGCTGCAGCTTTTCGGCCGCCTCCGCGACGTCGGCCAACGACCATGCACCGACCGCCCGCGCCGAGCCCTTCAGGGTGTGCGCGGCAATGCCCCATTCCTTGACGGAGGGCGCCGACTTGAGCGCGGCTATCGTGACGGGAAGCTGGTCGGCAAAGAGGCTGAGAATTTCCTTCTCGAGGGCGATGTCGCCCATGGTGAAGCGGCGAAGATGGCCAAGGTCCACCGGAACGGGCCTCGCGGAGCCATTCTCCGCGCCCGGCGGCATACCGGAACGCACGTCGATAGAGCCGCCCGCTGACATCCGCCGAAGCCTCCAAACGTGGCTGCTGCCGGGAGAATTCCTATGCACGCCACATAACCGATGAATGAGTCTCACACACAGATAATAAACCCCTGTAAATTGCGCGCCTTCAACTAGAGCATTAACTTCTGGGACGACTCAACGCGCTGGCCGCGACTCGGGCAAATGGTGAGGGAACCTTTCTTTCGCCCTAAACTGCGGCCAAGCGTTGGGAGACGGGTGGGATTAAATTCCGGTTGTGTGCATTGCACTTGGCTCTTGCGGGAGGCCACGCGCCACGCACAGATTCGCCGGAATTCCATGCCGTCCGATGCGTGCTCTCGAGCGACCCGGGGTAGGAGGAGCGCGTCAAGCATGGACGGGCTGATGGCGCAGGAAAACAACACTCTGGACGAGCCCGAGGGCGACCTTCGCTCCGAGCCCGCCCTGCCGTTGCCGGGCAAGGACGGAAAATCCGCATCCAACGCGGCCGCCGAGAGGGCCGATCCACCTTTTGCGCCGCCGCCCGCATTGCAGCTTCTGCCACCGCCCATTCCCGCATCGCAATCACAGACACCGCAGGCGGGCTTCATTCCACCGACACCACCGCCTCCGCCGCCGGCGGGTTTCATTCCCGCGGCGGAACCGCCTCCGCCCCCGCCGGGCGCTACGCCGCCGCCTTCGGGTTTCATTCCGCCGACGCCACCACCTATCGAGCCACCGCCCATTTCAACCTCAGCACTCGAAACACCGGCCGATGTGGCCGATGAGCAGCCCGCACACGACGATTCCACGGCGCAAGCCGAGCCGGAGGTCGCCGAGGCCCCGCGCCGGCGTACGGCACGCCGCCGCGCTGCCGGGCCATCGCGCAACCGCATCGCGGCCAACGACGACGGGCCGAGCATCGGCGGGCTCATTTTCGCTCTGCAGCAGAAACCGTCGAACGCGCCCTTCAAGTTCGCGGCTGTCACCAGCCTCATTTGGGCTGTCCTCGGCATTGGCTTTGCCGCCATGTCGATCGGCAGCGATCCGTCGGCGACGAGCTGGGTTGCGCTGCTGACGCGGCCGGCAACGTTCCTCACCATCGCCGCGATCATCGTACCCATCGGCCTCCTCTGGCTGATGGCGCTGCTCGCATGGCGCACCGAAGAGCTGCGGCTCCGTTCCTCGACCATGACCGAGGTCGCCATTCGCCTCGCCGAGCCCGACCGGCTCGCGGAGCAGAACGCCGCCTCGCTGGGCCAGGCGGTACGGCGGCAGGTCGGCTTCATGAACGATGCGGTCTCCCGCGCGCTTGGCAGGGCCGGCGAGCTGGAGGCCATGGTTCACAACGAGGTGGCGGTGCTCGAGCGCTCCTATGAGGAGAACGAGCGCAAGATCCGGGGGCTCATCTCAGAGCTGTCCGGCGAGCGCCACGCGCTCGTCAACACGTCGGACCGCGTTACCGAAAGCCTCATCCGCCTCGGCAGCGAAATCCCAACGCTGATCGAGAAGCTGTCGGATCAGCAGGTCAAGCTCGCCAAGGTCATCGAAGGCGCGGGTGAAAATCTCACCATGCTCGAGACCTCGCTGGCATCGAGCGTCGGCAACCTGGAAAGCTCCGTCGGCGGGCGCACCGAACAGCTCCAGACCGTCCTCGAGGGCTATACGACTGCCCTCGCCGGTGCCCTCGAAACCCGCGCGGGACAGTTACAGGAAACGTTCGACAGTCAGCTCCAGCTGCTCACGAGCGCACTCGGCAATCGCACCGAACAGATCCAGTCGACGTTCGACAATCAGCTGCTGTTGCTCGACAACTCCCTCGGCACCCGCGCCGAGCAGCTCCAGACGACGCTCGAGACGCAGATCCAGCATCTCGACACCCGCAGCGAGCAGATCCAGACGACGCTCGACAGCCAGATCGAGCAGCTCGACTCTTCGCTCGGCAGCCGCACCGAAAACCTGCAGACGGTGTTCGAGGAGTACGCCCGCGCCCTCGACGCCGCCCTCGCCAACCGCGCACAGGCGCTCGACTATCAGCTGGTGGAACGCACGCGCTCGCTGGACGAAGCTTTCGGCGAGCGGCTGCGCATGTTCGATGAATCGATCATGCGCTCCACGCAGGCGATCGACAGCGCCGTCGTCGACAAGACCGAAGCGCTCACGAGCGCGCTCGACCAGCACGCCATCAGCTTCCGCGAGACCATCGGCAAGCAGGCCGCCGACCTCGACGAGGCGCTCATGCACGGCATCAACTCGGTGCGCCGCGCATCCGAAAACATCTCCCGCCAGTCCATCAAGGCGATGGAAGGCCTCGCCAACCAGTCCGACCTCTTGAAGAGCATCTCGGAGAACCTGCTGAACCAGATCAGCGGCATCACCGGGCGCTTCGAGAACCAGGGCCAGCAGATCATGAAGGCGGCCAATGCCCTCGAGACGGTCAACTTCAAGATCGACAAGACGCTACAGACCCGCCACACGGAGCTGACGGACACGCTCAACCGGCTCGCCGGCAAAGCGGACGAATTCTCCAGCTTCGTCGGCGACTACTCCACCACTATCGCCGGCTCGCTCACCGAAGCGGACATGCGCGCTCGCGCGGAGCTGGAGCGGATGCGCGCCGCCACCGCCGCCGAAAGCGAGCGCACGCTGGAAGATCTGCGCAACCGGCTCACGAACGTATCCTCGACGGTCACGAGCGAGCTGGGCAATCTCACTGATCGCTTCACCACCACCTCCGAGGAGGTGCGCCAGCAGGCCCAGCGCACCGCTTCGGAGATCGCCGCCGAGCAGGCGCGCCTGCGCAGCGAAATGGAGCGCCTGCCGGTCGCCGCGCACGAAAGCTCCGAAGGCATGCGCCGCGCGCTCCAGGAGCAGATCAAAGCTCTCGACCAGCTTTCGCAACTTGCCGCCCGCTCAGCCGTGCAGCGCGACGTGACACCGCCGCCCCATGGGGAGGCGTTGGCATCGCCGAGCACACCACCGCCTCCGCAGCAGCCCCCGCGCGCAGCACCACCTTCTCCGCCGCCGCGCTCGCTCACGTCGCTGTCCTCCACCATCGCCCAGGAGCTGGGAAACCGGCAGCGTCAACGCTCGGCGCCGCCGCAGGACAGCCGCGAAAACTGGTCGCTGGGTGATCTGCTCGCGCGCGCCTCGCGCGATGAGGAGGGCCACGGAAGCCACGGCCGCACCGCACACAACGGTTTCAATCTCGACATCGAAGCCATCGCTCGCGCCCTCGATCCGGCGACCGCCGCCGCCATCTGGTCGCGCCTGCGCTCCGGCCAGCGCGGGGTGATGGTGCGCAGCATCTATGGCAACGAAGGCCGCGCCCTGTTCGACGATGTCGCCCATCGCTGCCGCAACGACGGCGAGCTGTCGCGCACGGTGAGCCGCTACCTCACGGACTTCGAGCGCATCATCGGCGAAACCGACCAGCGCGATCCGAGCGGGCGCGCCTCGCAGAGCCAGCTCGTCTCCGATACCGGCCGCGTTTATCTGTTCCTCGCCCATGCGTCGGGCCGCCTAGGCTGACAACAATGGCCTCCGGCAGCGAAGCCCATCTCGTCGAGGCCAGCGCCGAAGCTTGGCCCCTCGCCCGCCCTTTCGTCATCGCGCGGGGCGCCAAGAGCGAAGCGCACGTCGTCGTCGCGCATGTCGCTGCGGGCGAGCATTCGGGGCGTGGCGAGGCGGTGCCCTACGCGCGGTACGGCGAGACGGTGGAAGACGCCCTCCATGCGCTGCGCGCCCTCTCCGGCCCCTTGTCGCGCGCGAGTATCGCGGCAGCTCTGCCCCCGGGCGCCGCCCGTAACGCGCTCGACTGCGCCCTCTGGGATCTCGAAGCCAAGCGCGCCGGCAAACGCGCCTGGCAGATCGCCGGCGTTCCGGTGCCTCAGCCGGCCCTCACCTGTTACACGCTGAGCCTCGGCTCGCCTGGGGAGATGGCGGATCAGGCCGCGTCGGTCCCGCACCTGAAGCTTCTGAAGCTGAAGCTCGGCGGCGACGGCGATGATGCTCGCATGCACGCCGTGCGCGCCGCACGGCCGGACGCCCGGCTGGTCGCCGACGCGAACGAGGCCTGGCGCCCCGAGCAGCTTGCCCGGTTTCTCGCCGCGGCCGCTGCATCCGGCATGGAGTTGATCGAGCAGCCGCTTGCCGCGGGCTCCGACGCTGCCCTCGCCGATATTGCGCACCCGGTTCCCGTCTGCGCCGACGAGAGCGCGCACACCGCCGCCGATCTGCCTCAGCTCGCCGGACGCTACGACGCCGTGAACATCAAGCTCGACAAAACGGGCGGTCTCACCGAAGCGCTCGCGATGGCCGCGGCGGCGAAGGCTTCTGGCTTCAAGATCATGGTCGGCTCGATGGTGGCGACGTCCCTCGCCGCTGCGCCCGCCCTGCTGCTGGCAAGCTATGCCGACTGGGTGGATCTCGATGGCCCGCTGCTGCTCGCCCGCGACCGCGTCCCGCCCCTCGCCATCGCCGACGGCATCATCAGCCCGCCCGCACCGGAGCTTTGGGGCTAGCTGGCATCGCCGCAAACTCGTCGTCTTCCCACAACGGCTGGCCGCTCCACCCGCGCATGAGGAATAGTCCCGCGGTGCAGCCTATTCCCGACACCGCCGCCGGCACAAAAAACACCTCGCCGCCGATGCGCGCGTAAAGTGCCCCGGAGATCAATCCGACTATCCCCAGCGCCAGCCCCGCTGCGATGGTCGAATAGAACGATTGCGCGGTTCCCATGCCCCGGTGGGGCACCGCGCGCGAGATGAACAGGATCGCGCCGAGGTGCGCCGCGCCATAGGTGAGCGCGTGCAGCGCCTGCAGCGGCACAAGGAGCGCCAGCGGCGGGTCGAACGCCATCGCGCCCCAGCGCACCACCGACGCCGCCGCACCGGCGAAGATGAGCTGCACGGGACCGAAGCGATGCACGATCGACCGCGAGAACGCGAACAGCAGGACCTCCGACGAAACGCCTATGGCCCAAAGCGTGCCCACCCAGGCGGCGGACAGGCCCTCCGCGCGCCAGTGCAACGCACCGAAGGTGTAGAACGTCGCGTGTGCTCCGTGCGTGCAGCCAATGGCAACGAGGAACAGCACGAACAGGCGCGAGCGCAGCAGACGCATGGGCGAGCTCGAACGCCAATCCGGCCGCGCGAGTGCCGGAGCGGGGGTCACCACGCGCTTTGCTCCAGGTGTTGAACCTCCCCCAGCGGCCGCGCCCGGCACCGCCTTCGGCAGCCCGTGCGCCGCCGCAATGGTCGCGGAGCTGGACAGCATGATCATCCACAGCGCGAAGCCGCCGCCCCAGGCCTCGATGGCGAGGCCGCCGAGGAAATTCGCGACGATGAAGGTGACGGAGCCCCACAGCCGCATGCGGCCATAGTCGAGCCCCTCTACCCGTACGGCGCGGACGGCCACCGTCTCCACCAGGGGCAGTATGGTGCTGTTGCAGAGCAGGAACGCGACACCGAGGAGAAGTATCGGCCCATAGCCGACCGCGAATCCCAACGCCGCGACCATCGTGAGTGCCGCCCAGGCCAGCGAGACAATCACGAGGCGATAGTTGCCGAGCCGGTCGGCCAGCAGCCCGACTCCGGGCGTCACCAGCAGGCGCACGAACAGCGGCGCGGCGGTGACGGTCGAGATCTGGAGAGGATCGAGCCCGCGGGCATCGAGCCAGACCGGGAAATAGGGAACGACCACGCCGTAGGCGAGGAAGATGGCGCCGAAGAACAGCGATATCCTGAGGCCCAGCGCGTCCGCCGCGGCACTGCGTACTGCCTCCCGGTCCATCGCCGGCCCTTCGCCCATGGCCCCTCCGTTCCGGCGCGCTTTGGCGCCACACGGTCTCACTCTTGGATACGGATGGGTCGCAGAACGACGCGTTGGCAAGCGCGCAAAAAGAAACCGGTCCGGAAGGTCCGGACCGGTTCTTCAGCCAAGTCGGGTCGGCGCCCCTAATCGCCTACCCGACGCTCCCCCCGGAGCTCGAAATCGGTGCCGCAGCACCGCGTTGGCCAAATTTGTTACAGAACCCCGGACGGGCTGCAAGGGGTCCGAACGCTATTCACCCCCCAACGGTGCATCGTTGCCACAGGCATTGCTTAAGGCGCCTACGGATAATCAGTGCCCATGGCCCTTCCGCAGGCCGTGCAGATGATCCAACGGTCCGGCGCCGTTACCAATTTTCTGTTTCACGCCGGCGAGAAGCGCTGCATGCACGAAGCGCTTTGCTTCCCGGACGGCGACCTCGAGGGAATCACCGAGGGCCAGCCGCGCGGCGATCGCAGCCGACAGCGTGCATCCAGTGCCGTGTGTGTTCGGCGTGCCGATGCGTGCCATCGCAAGGCGCAACGGAGCGCGATCCCGCTGCACGAGGACGTCGACGGCCTCGGCGCCTTCCCCGTGCCCGCCCTTCAGCAATACGGCCGCCGGGCCTAAAGCGAGCAGTGCGCGGGCCTGCGCTTCCATCTCGGCTTCACCGCTGGCCAACGGGCAAGCGAGCAGATGCGCAGCTTCGGGCAGGTTCGGCGTGATGAGGTCCGCCAGCGGCAGCAGCTCGGTTCGCACCGCCTCGACGGCGTCGGATCGCAGGAGCACGTCACCGCTCGTTGCCACCATCACCGGATCGACCACGAGCGGATGAAGGTTGTGACGGCGCACGCCATCGGCAACGGCACGGACGACGTCGGCATCGTTCAGCATGCCGGTTTTCACGGCGCGTACTTTCAGATCGGTCGCCACCGCATCGATCTGCCGGGTGACGAACGGCGCCGGTACGGCATGGATAGCGCTGACGCCACGCGTATTCTGCGCGGTGAGCGCCGTGATGACGCTCGCGCCGTAAACGCCGAACACGGTGAACGTCTTGAGGTCCGCCTGAATGCCCGCCCCGCCGGAGCTGTCCGATCCGGCGATGGTCAGCGCGATGGGCGTCTCGCCGGTAGCAGCCATGCTCACACCTCGATCAAGGCTGGCGCGCGCCCCGTTGCAGAATCTCCTGCCCGAGATCCTTCGGCGTCACCATCTCCTCGATGCGCGCGAAGCCGGGGAACGTCTCGATCAGCCACTGGCCGAGGCTGTTGATGGAGCCGCCGAACATGAACACGCCGCACACCAGCATGACGACACCCACCGACGCGTAGAACCGGTGCGAAAGCGGCCGTAGCGCATCGAGCGCGTTTTCGATCAGACGCGTGCCGCCCAGAAGTATGAGGACGCCGAGAAGCTGGAGAACGAGCCCTGTCCTGCGTGCCCAAACCGTATCGAGGGCCGGCATATAGGCCACCAGTGAGCTGCGCAGCGGCCCGCTGAGAAACAGTAGGCCGGTGATGAGAAGGATGACGCCCATCAGCGTCTCGACCTTGCCGAGATGCCGGCGGAAACGCTGCATGAAGCCGAGAAACGGGCGCACCGCCACGGCGGCGAGAACGAATGGGATGCCGAGGCCGAGCGAGTAGACGAACAGCAATTTGACGCCTGTCGTCAGACTGCCCTCGTTCGCCGCCAACGTCAGCACCGTTGCCAGCACCGGGCCGATGCACGGCGTCCAGCCGAAGGCGAAGGCGAGCCCGATGATGTACGCGCCGAGATAGCTGACGCCGTGGCTCTGGGTGCCGTGATAGCGCGCTTCCTTGTAGAGGAGCCCGATGCGGAGAACGCCGAGGAAGTGCAGCCCGAACAGGGCGATCACGAGACCGGCGACCACCTCGAGCTCGCTCTTGTAGGTCTGGATGAGCTGGCCGAACAGCGATGCCCCCGCGCCGAGGCCCACGAACACCGTGGTGAAGCCGAGCACGAACAGCAGCGAGGCGACGACGACACGGCTCCATACGTGCTTCGGCACGCCGCCTTCGGAGGTGAATTCGTCGATGGTGGTGCCGCCGAGATAGCCGAGATAGGGCGGCACCAGAGGCAATACGCACGGCGATAGGAAGCTCACCAGTCCGGCAAGCCCCACTCCGATATAGATCTGCAGGTCAGAAAACATCGCTACGAGCTACTTTCCAGCTCGACCGCTCCCTTACCGAGGGAGTGGTCAAGGACCAAGGGTACGCACTAAGCTTGCGCGCGAACCAGCGCCGCAACACCTGGAAGTTCGCGGCCCTCGAGCCATTCGAGGAAAGCACCGCCCGCCGTCGAGACGTAGCTGAAGTCCTGGGATACGCCCGCGGCATTGAGCGCCGCCACGGTATCTCCGCCGCCCGCCACTGTCACGAGACTGCCTTCCTTCGTCAGCTTCGCCGCGGCGCGCGCCAGCATGAACGTTCCCTCGCCGAAGGGCGCGATCTCGAAAGCTCCCATGGGGCCGTTCCAAAGCAGCGTGCGGCACTCCGCCAGGACGGCGGCCATGTGCGCCACCGATCCGGGGCCCACGTCGAGGATCAGCGCGTCGCTCGGCACCGCGAGAACCGGCACGGCGGCGTGCGCCACACCGCTCTTGAACTCGCGCGCGATGATGACGTCTTCCGGCAGCACCACGGCGCAATTGCGGGCCTTCGCCTCGGCCATGATCTCACGCGCCGTATCGACGAAATCCGGCTCGGCCAGCGACTTGCCGATGTCCACCCCATGGGACATGAGGAAGGTGTTCGCCATGCCGCCGCCGATGATCAGCTTGTCGACCTTGCCGAGGAGGTGCTTCAGGATCGGGATTTTGCTCGATACCTTCGCACCGCCGATGAGCGCGGCGACGGGACGCTGCGGGTTGCCCAGGACAGACTGTAGCGCGTTGATCTCTTCCAGCATCAGCGGACCGGCGTAGGTCGGCAGCCTACGGGTGAGCCCTTCCGTCGAAGCGTGGGCACGGTGCGCGGCGGAGAACGCATCGTTCACATAAAGATCGCCACAGCGCGCGAGCGCTGCCGTAAAGCCTTCGTCGTTCTTTTCTTCCCCGGCGTGGAACCGCAGGTTCTCCAGCACCGCGATCTCGCCCGGCGCCAGGCGCGCAACGGCGTTCTCGGCTTCCTCACCGATAGAGCTCGGCACGAACGTGACCGGCTGACCGAGCAGCTCGCCGAGCTTGGCGGCCACGGGCGCAAGGCTCATCTGCGGATTGTGCGTCCCCTTGGGGCGGCCGAAGTGCGAGATGACGACGACGCGGGCGCCGCGGGCGCTGAGATCCTTGAGGCCGGCCAGGATGCGCTCCAGCCGCGTCGCATCCGAAACCTTCCCGTCTGCCACCGGCACGTTGAGGTCGGCGCGCACGAGAACGCGCTTTCCCGCAACATCGACGTCCGCGATCGATTTGAGAGTGCTCGTATCCATGGCGCGCTCACTTTCCGACGAGTGCACGTGCCGCATCGGCTACGGCGTCGGCCGTGATGCCGAAGTGCTTGTAAAGCTGCGCGGCCGGCGCCGAGGCGCCGAAGCCCGACATACCGACGAAGCGCCCGTTGGCACCGATCCATTCATACCAGCACTGGGCGACGCCCGCCTCGACCGCAACCCGCGGAGCGGACCCGAGAACCTTGGCGCGATATTCGGCATCTTGTTCGCGGAACAGCTCCATCGACGGCATCGATACGACCGCGGCACGCACGCCCTCCTTCGCCAGCGCGTCGGCGGCCTCGACCGCCAGCGCCAGCTCCGAGCCGGTGCCGATGAGCGTCACGTCACGTGCCCCATCGGGCTCGCGCAGCACGTAAGCGCCGCGGGCCGATAGGTTCTCAGCGGAAGGCGAGGTGCGCAGGTTCTCGACCGCCTGACGCGACAGCGCCAATACGGACGGCCGGCTGGCGTTCTGCAGCGCGATCTCCCAGCACTCCGCCGTTTCCTGTCCCTCGGCCGGACGCATGACGAGAAGATGCGGAATGGCGCGCAGCGCCGCGAGGTGCTCCACCGGCTGATGGGTCGGCCCATCCTCGCCCAATCCAATGGAATCGTGCGTCATCACGTAGATCACACGCTGGCGCATCAGCGCCGAGAGGCGGATCGAGGGGCGGCAATAGTCGGTGAAGACGAGGAACGTCCCGCCGTAGGGGATGAACCCGCCTGCAAGCGCGATGCCGTTCATCGCCGCCGCCATGCCGTGCTCGCGCACGCCGTAGTGGATGTAATTGCCGCCGAAGCTTCCGCGCGCCACGGGTGTATGGTGCTTCGTGCGCGTGCCGTTGGAAGGCGAAAGATCCGCGGAGCCGCCGATCAGCTCGGGCAGCGCGGGCGTGACCTGCTCCAGCACCAGCTGCGACCACACCCGGGTGGCGCGCTTGCTCGCATCCGCGGCGAAAGCCTGCTTCGCCTCTGCAATCGCCTTCGACACATCCGCCAAGCGGCTTGCACCGGCCGGCGTTTCGAGGGCCGCGGCGGCCGCCGGACCGGCCTTCGCAAGACGGTCCTTCCAGGCGGCACGGTCTTTTGCACCGCGCTGGCCGACAGCGCGCCATGCCATCAGCACCGCCTCCGGGATCTCGAACGGCGCATGCGGCCAACCGAGCTTCTCGCGCGTGCCTTTGATCTCTTCCTCGCCCAGCGGCTCGCCGTGCGTCGAAGATTTGCCCGCCTTCGTCGGCGCGCCGTAGCCGATCGTCGTCTTGCAGGCGATCAGCCAGGGTTTGGAGCTGTCGGCGCGGGCCTTCGCCAGCGCGGCCGATATCGCCTTGGGATCGTGGCCATCGATGGCGAGCGTGTTCCAGCCCGAGGCCTTGAAGCGGGCAACCTGATCGTCATCCACCGACAGGCTCGTCGGCCCGTCGATGGAGATGCCGTTATCGTCGAACAGCACGATGAGCTTGCCGAGGCCGAGGTGCCCCGCGAGCGAAATCGCCTCGTGGCTGATGCCTTCCATGAGGCAGCCGTCGCCGGCGACGACATAGGTATAATGGTCGACGACGCCGTCGCCGAGGCGCGCATTCAGCATCCGCTCCGAGAGCGCCATACCGACGGCATTGGCAATGCCCTGCCCGAGCGGACCCGTGGTGGTCTCGATACCGGCGGCGTGGCCGTATTCGGGGTGTCCCGCGGTTTTGGAGCCGAGCTGCCGGAAGCGCTTCAGGTCGCCGATCTCCATGCCCGGATAGCCGGTGAGATAGAGCAGCGAATAGAGCAGCATGGAGCCGTGCCCCGCCGACAGCACGAAGCGGTCGCGGTTGGCCCAGTTCGGATCGGCGGCATCGAACGAAAGCGCTTCGCGAAACAGCACCGTCGCCACGTCCGCCATGCCCATGGGCATTCCCGGGTGGCCGGACTTTGCCGCCTGCACGGCGTCCATGGCCAGAGCCCGGATAGCGTTCGCCATGTCACTGTGGGTGATGGCGGTAGCCTCGATGCTCGTCTCGCGCGCCTCGGTCATCGTATTTCCCTGCCTAGCCTTTGTGGGCACCAGCCGGCATGGCCTGCCGGGGCGCCATTGGGTCAGGCACGTTTAACGGTGCAGCCGCGCCCCGTCCATGCCCTGGCCGCACCCGCGGCATCGACGGGCCCTCAATCCACACGTGCCGTAAGGAATTCATCCAGCTCATCGCGGCTAGGAAGCCCCGCCCGGGCCCCGAGACGGCGGCACTTGAGCGCGGCCGTCGCCGCGGCAATCCGCGCGCAGGATGCCGGACCTTCCCCGTTGGCCAGCGCCCAGGCGAAGGCGCCGTGGAAAGCGTCTCCCGCTCCCGTCGTATCGACGATCTCGGTCTCGAAGGCGGGCTGATGCCCCGAAGCGCCGTCCCGCTCCCGCCAGGCGTAGCCGCGGGAGCCGCGCGTCACGCCTGCATGACGCACCCCCATTTCGAGAACCCGCTCCAGTTGTGCGCGCTCCGATTTATCGGGCGCGAAGGCATCCAGCGCCGGGGCGGAGAAGATCGCGTAGTCGGCAAGGCCGAGGAACTCGTCGAGGATGCCTCCGCCGCCAAGGTCGGCATCGAGCAGCGTCGGCACGCCCCTGGCGCGCGCCTCGGTGAAGGCATCACGCGTCGCCTCCACCCAGCGCAGATCGCTCACGACGACCGCAGAACCTCCGATACGCTCGAGCGGCAGCCAGCTGGAATCCATCGGCATCGCGTGGTCGCGCTCGCCGATGATGAGGCGCTCGCCAGCGTGGTCCACGATCACCGCGGAGGTAGACGAGCGCGCGTGGGGAAATGTGCGCACGAAGCCGATGTCGACGCCGTCCGCTTCCAGGTAGCGGTGGATGCGTTCTCCCGCGCTATCGCCGCCCGTGCGGCTCCACAGCTCAACCCGCCCGCCGAGACGGGCGATGGCCGCGGCTGCATTCGCCGCCATGCCACCCCCGCTTTCGAGGTGTTCCAGGGAGCGCACCTTCGTCGGCTGGGGCGGGAAAGCCTCGATCCGATAGACATAATCGAGCGCGGCATGCCCGACGCAGATGATGGGCTTCACCGGGAAGCCTCCTCGGCTCGCGAAACGGCCCTGAGGCGCGCCTCCTCGGCCGCATCCTCCTCGAAGAGCTTTTCCAGGGTCTTTACATCGCTGCGCGCCCGCTCCTGCAGCTTTTCGACGTCGCTCGCGAGGCGGTAGTCCTCGATCAGCCGGCGCTCGTCGTGAACGCGGAAGGTATGGATCATCCGCTCCGCCTCGCGCTCGGAAATGCCAAGCCCTTCGAGAAGCTCGCGCGTGATGTCGAGCGCGGAAAGGAAGGTTTCGCGCTGGAGGTTGGTGACGCCGAGGTCGAGCAGCCGGTGCGCATGGGCACGGTTGCGGGCGCGCGCATAGAGCGCAAGCTTCGGATAGAGCTCCCGCACCATCTCCGCGGTGCGCATGGAAGCATCGACGTCGTCGATCGCGAGCACGAACGCGCGGGCATGGCCAACGCCCGCCGCTTCGAGGATCTCCCGCCGGCTCGCATCGCCATAGAAGGCCTGCGCGCCGTAGCGGCGAACGGTCTCCACTTGCTCGGCGCTGATGTCGAGCGCGGTGAAGGGAATGCGCCGGGCGGCGAGGATGCGCGCCACGATCTGCCCGACGCGCCCGAAGCCTGCGATGATCACATGCCCGTCGTTGTCGGGCGGCGTCTCGTAGGTCGGCACGCCCCGGCGCCGGCGTTGGGATAGCGCATCCTCGATTTTCAGCAGTATTGGCGTCGCCGCCATCGACAGCGTGACGATGATGCCGAGCAGCTCCGTGTTGTGGCGCGAGAGCGCGCCCGCCGCATAGCCGACGGTGAAGAGCACGAACGCGAACTCGCCGCCCTGCGACAGCACGATGCCGAGCCGCCGTGCCGGCCCCGCCTCGAGGCCGATCCAGCGGCCGAGCGCGTAGAGGATCACCGTTTTGACGGTCACGAGCCCGGCGACCAGGGTCAAAATGATCGCCGGATGCTCGAGCAGCAGCCGCACATCGAGCGTCATGCCGATGGCGGTGAAAAAGAGGCCGAGCAGCAGGCCCTCGAAGGGCTGGATGTCCGCCTCGAGCTGGTGGCGATAAGAGGATTCCGCCAGCAGCGCGCCCGCGATGAAGGCGCCCAGCGCCGCCGACAACCCTGCCTGCTGCATCAGAATCGACACCCCGATGACGGTCAGCAGCGCGGCGGCCGTCATCGCGGCCTTGACGCGCGCGAGCGCGACGAGGCGCAACAGGAAGTCGAGCACGAAATGACCGACCACCACGACGACGGCGATCAGCGCCAGCCCCTTCAGCACCGCCGCAATCCCCATCGGCGGCGCCGCACTCACAGCCGTCGACACGGCCCGCGTGGCGAACAGGGGCGCAAAAGCGATGAGCGGAATTGCCGCGAGATCCTGGAACAGCAGCACCGAGAAACCGAGCCGGCCATGGCGTGTGCGCAGGTCGCCGTTCTCCTCCATCAATTGGAGCGCCAGCGCCGTCGATGAAAGGGCGAGCGTCAACCCCGCGAAGATGGCGGTCTGCCAGGAGAAGCCGGTCAGCATGCCGATGGCCGCAAGCGTCGATCCGGTGATGGCGACCTGCGCGGTGCCGAGGCCGAAGACCGCATAGCGCATCGCCCACAGGCGCCGCGGCCGCAACTCGAGGCCGATGAGGAACAGCAGAAGCACGATGCCGAACTCGGCGAAGTGGAGGATCTCCTGCGCCTCGTAGTCGGAAAATGTCCAGCCGATGGTGTTCGGCCCCAGCAGCATCCCTACGACGAGGTATCCCAGCACCTCGCTGATGCCGAGAAAGCGGGCGAGCGGCCCGGCAATCGCAAGCGCTGCGAGCAGGATCGCGATTTCGTTCAGTGAGACCATGCCCGCAATCCCTCACTCAGGCCGGCGCCCGCCGTATCGTGCGCCCGATTTTCTAACACGCACATACGCTGCGCCGCTGCCGCTAATGCAACGCGCGGCGCTGTCATCGCAGTCGCAGGAGGCGAGCGCGATCGATGTGCACGCTCTGAATATTTCGGAGAGAGTCTTTCGCGCCGCAGAGAGTGACAAATTGAATCCGGGGGCCACCCGGTGGCTCGTCCTAGTGTCAGGAATCTGCAATAGTTTATTCGCTGGCGTATTCGATCCGGCGGCGAGGGAGCAGCCGTCGAATCGAAGCGTTTACCGGCGCGTAACCTTAACGTCGCGTTAAGCGCTCTTTCCATACGATGAACGCGTCGACCGTTGGTCCACTTGCGAGGGTTGGACAGGCAGCGCGGTCGATGTTGCAGGCAGCTATCACGATAGGGGGTCGCGCGATGTCTTTCGATCTCGTCATGCGTACGCTGGGGGTGCTGACGTGCCTCTATACCGTCGCCTACTTCGTCACCACCATGAGTGTCGCCGCGCTCAACGGCGTCACCTATAATTCAGGGCCAATGTGCGGCGATGGCGGTTGCGTCACGCTCGCCACGAGGCAGTATCAGGGGCCACGCTACGCCTTCTCGGCGGACGACGCGCCACTGTGGACCGCCGCTTCGTTCCTGAAGATGGACTGACCGTCGCTCAGAGCGACGGTGACACGACACGCCGGTAAAACATTCAAGGAGCGTCAGCCTGACGGCGGCGCTCCTTCGCTTTTCTGCGTTGCCCCCTTCGCTGCGCTAAACACTTCAAGCGGCGCGATTTTTCACCAGGGCATCGATCGCCATCAGCTCGGCCATCAGCGGGCCGAAGTCCTTCAGAGGCACCATGTTGGGGCCATCGGAGGGCGCGTGGTCCGGGTCCGGGTGCGTCTCGATGAAGAGGCCCGCGACCCCCACCGCCACCGCCGCGCGCGCCAGCACCGGCACGAAGCGCCGGTCGCCGCCCGAGCTCGTTCCCTGGCCGCCCGGCTGCTGCACCGAGTGCGTTGCATCGAAGATCACCGGGCACCCCGTCTCCGCCATGATCGGCAGCGCGCGCATGTCCGTGACGAGCGTGTTATAGCCGAACGAAGCCCCGCGCTCGGTCAGGAGCACGTTCGGGTTTCCGGAGGCAACGACCTTCGCAACGACGTTGCGCATGTCCCAGGGGGCGAGGAACTGCCCCTTCTTCACCTTCACCACACGCGCCGTTTTCGCCGCCGCGACGAGCAGATCCGTCTGCCGGCACAGGAATGCCGGGATCTGCAGCACGTCCGCGACGGGCGCCACGAGGGCACATTGGGCTGCATCGTGCACGTCGGTGACGATCGCCAGCCGGAGCGTCTCGCGGATCTCCGCGAATATGGGAAGCGCCGCTTCGAGACCGATGCCCCGCTTGCCGCTGAGGGACGTCCGGTTCGCCTTGTCGAACGACGACTTGTAGACGAGCCCTAGACCCAGCGCCGTTGCAGTCTCCTTCAGCGCCGAGGCAACTTCGAGCGCATGGGCGCGGCTCTCCATCTGGCACGGCCCCGCAAACACCATCAGGGGAGCGTCATTCGCCACTTCGATGCCGCCGATGGCGACGCGCGGGTTGGGCTTCAGCAATTCATGTTGGGTCATGGCCAACCTATAGCACGCCTACGGCGTGCGGGTCGCGACACCCCTCCCCTACGCAAATGGCCGCGCCCGGGAGCGCGGCCATTCCAATCTTTCTGGCCAATCGCTGGCCAATCTTTCGGGCCGATCCCTCGGGACGTCCCGCTAGGCCACTTTTCTCACAAGGCCAATGAGCAAGAGCAGCACGATGGCACCGATGGTGGCCGAAATGATCGAGCCGAGAAGGCCGCTGATACCGAACCCGATTTGTGGAAGCAGCCAGGCGCCGATGTACGCGCCGATCACGCCGACGACAATATTGCCGATCAGGCCGAACCCGTAACCCTTGACCAACGTGCCGGCAAGCCAGCCGGCAATGGCACCGATGACGAGCAGGATAAGCAGGGCTTGAAGATCGAGATTCATAGTGAGACTCCCCTGAGCGCGAGTATGTTTCTCGCCGCCAAAGTTGCGGCCTCGTTCAGGAGGACGTGCCTCTTCGTACGTCTACTGGAGCCCCTGCGGCGACGTCCTCCGCGCTTTCCCTTATCGCCCGATTCGGGCCCGGAGCCCCGCATACTATGTACATCGGGTTGCAGAGGCACGACAGAAAAAACGGGCTGGACGCATTCGAGGCGTTTGCCCGCTGACCTTCAGGACACGCCCCGCTGCTGCCAGCGCGAGCAAGGGGTTCCGCCCGGCTGAACGAAGCCAATACCTCCTCCATTTGACGAAAACGTCTAAGCTGGACACACGGCCATCGTTTTCAGCCGCAGACACGGCTCGCTAAACAATAGCGAAGCGATACCGTCTAAGCGCAAACAGCGAGGATGAGCCATGACGCAATCCCGATCCAAGACCGTCAGCGAGATCGAAGCCGCCAATGCCCATTATGCAGGCGCGTTCGGTGACAAGGGTTCGCTCGCCATGCCGCCCGCACGGCGCTTCGCAATTCTCACCTGCATGGATGCGCGGCTCGATCCGGCGAAATATGCAGGGCTGTCGGAGGGCGATGCGCATGTCATCCGCAACGCGGGCGGCCGCGCCACCGACGACGCGATCCGCTCGCTGGTGATCTCGCACAAGCTGCTCGGCACGCTCGAATGGTTTGTCATCCACCACACCGACTGCGGCATGGAGCTTTTCACCGACGAGATCATGGGCGACCTCCTGGACGACAACCTCGAGACAGCGGAGTTCGACGGCACGACCTGGTCCAACCCGAAGCACGGCGGCGGCAACCCCGACGGCCGCTTCATCAAATGGCTCACGATCAAGGATCAGGCGAGGAGCGTCACCGAGGACGTGAAGCGCATTCGCGAGCATCCCCTCGTGCCGGGGAGCATTCCGATCTCAGGCTATATCTACGATGTGAAATCGGGCCGCCTCGTCGAGGTGCCGGAAGCGACGGCTGCGGGCGCTGCGCGATAACTCAGATCAGGCAGCGGGAACGTCGCGCCGCAAATGCAAATAACGCTTCGGGACAGGAGCACCGCCCGAAGCGTTTTTGTGTCTCTCAGCGTCCCTCTGATCCAACTAGAGCAGATTCTGATCACACGGCTTCATATCCGGCATCGGCGAAGTAGTTCCTGCAATCGTCTGGGGTGAGGCGCGGTAGGGCTTCGGCAATGGCGTTCCAGAGGTCGGGGACCGTTCGAGCGGCTGCTTTCTTCAGCAGGGCCTTGAGTTTCGAGAAGGCCATCTCGATCGGGTTCAGGTCGGGTGAGTAAGGTGGCAGGTAGCGCAGTTCGGCTCCAGCTGCCTCGACTGCCGCGCGAACCGCCGCCGGCTTGTGGGCCGGCAGGTTGTCGAGCACCACGACATCGCCGGGCCGCAGCGTCGGAACCAGTACCTGCTCGACGTAGGCTAGGAAAGCTTGACCATCCATAGGCCCATCGAGCGTCATCGGGGCCGTCATGCCGGCGAGCCTCAGCCCGCCAACGAAGGTCGTCGTCTTCCAGTGGCCGTGGGGGATTGCCGCGACGCAGCGGCTGCCGCGTTGCGAGCGCCCATAGAGCCGCGCCATCTTGGTGGAAGTTCCGGTTTCGTCGATGAAGACGAGACGGGCTGCGTCGAGATTAGGCTGCGCGGCGCTCCAGGCGAGCCTTTCGCTCACCACGTCCGAGCGTTCTTGCTCGCTGGCGTGCGCGGTTTTTTTTGAACGTCTGCCCGTGGCGATCAAGGAAGCGCCAGATCGTGCTCGGTGCAAAGTGCGCACCGTGCGCACGCTGCAGATGCTCGGCGATTTCAGCGAGCGTGATGTCGATCTTGGAGGCGATGAGCCCGAGAATCTCGGCGGCGTGGTTTTCGATCCGGTCAGAGCGCCTGTCCCCGCCTTGCCGGCGCGGCACCACGACGCCCGTGTCGCGCCAACGACGCACCCATTTGACCGCTGTCGAGGCGGCAACCCCGAACCGGTCGGCCGCGGCGCGGCAGCTCTGGCCAGCCGCAACGCAATCAACGAGGCGCACGCGCAGATCGTTGGAAAGAGGTTTTGTCATGCGGGCTGGCCTCCTTCACCAGCCCACATCTTGAATCAGTATTCGCCCATCTTGGGAATCCCCGCCGATTCCGTTAGATGGGAAAATGCTCTAGA
>Ga0180220_1000196_pt1 | contig 95607 bp, 74 predicted proteins | sample eDN5th37CBELigBY_FD_151335 | JGI IMG/M metagenome (GOLD analysis project Ga0180220, IMG submission 151335) | Enriched backyard soil microbial communities from Emeryville, California, USA - eDNA 5th pass 37_C BE-Lig BY (version 2) (version 2) | ecosystem: Environmental > Terrestrial > Soil >...
GAAAACTCGGCTAGTCTGGCGTTACACAAGAAAAATGGATTCAGAGAAGTAGGGTTTAGAGAACGAATTGGAAAAATGAATGGTCAATGGAGAAATGTTGTTTTGCTCGAAAGAAGAAGTAATGTTACTTGATTATGAGAAGGAAGAAATGGCAATCTATTTGGAGTAATTTAAACGTTTATCATATTGAAAGCTATTAAAAAAATGCTTTTTCTTAAATAACGACTCAGCATTCACGCGATGTTCATAGAGGTGTTGGATGGTGAAGTTTGAAGAAGAGTACTTATACTAGCAGTAGACTGCTTTTTATAGATATTAGTGGATTAGTTTAAATACAACATTTATAAGGAGTTTATTTCTTTGAAAAAAATATTATTACCCATGTTTTGTTTCTCGGTCCTTGTGATTAAGGTGCTTGTCAAAAAAAGTACGATGGAGAATATGTACAATGGGGAGATTCGGAAAAAACTGTTGATACGAATAGATTGGAAGAAAATGCTATTCCATATAAGCTTGAAAATGGACGCGTATATATCCCGGAAGATGCTTTCGACAAGGCTATATACTGCTGTTCTTAAAAGGTACATAATATTAAGGAATACCGTAATAATCGCATAATTCAAATAAAAAAACACCCTTATACAGGATGCTAAGTAAAGTGTTTGATTGCTTGTTGAAGATTCGCAAAGATCGTAATTTTGTTAAAGTGTAAGCCAATTTTTACCTTCGTTTGTGAATTTCTGTTCTAATCTCTGATAAAAAAACTACTGTTGCTTATCCTGTTCAAGTAATTCAATTATTCTATCAAGTTTTTGTTCGATGGCCTTATCCTTATTTGGTTGCTGCTGCTTTGTAATAAGTGAACGAACGATAAAAAAGACAACAAAAAATAAACCAAAAATAAAAAGAAACATGATTAATTGAAAGATAACATCACCAATATTCAAAAAAATTCCTCCCCTTACAAGTTTTGGGTTATTATAACATAAAATATGACTTTGCTTTTACGACATAAATGACATCATCAAGCTTAAAGAACGAATCTAAATAACAATTGACCAATCCATACCGCAAAAAGAATCCAAATAAAAATAAAGAGAAAACCAACAAACCAATTTTTCGGCTTTCCATTTTTCCGTATGTCCTCTGCGTGTGCTCGGTGCTCTTCTATTACCACTGGCGGTATCAACTTTAATGCCAACAAAATACCGATAGGAACGAGGATAAGGTCATCGAGATATCCTAGAACAGGAATAAAATCAGGAATTAAATCAATTGGACTAAAAGCATAGGCAACCACAGAAATAACGACAACTTTGGCATACCAAGGGACCCTTTTATCCTTCGAAGACAAATAAAGGACAAATAAATTCTGTTTTAAATTTTTTGAAAAGACTTTTAACTTAATTAAAATATTTTGTTTCTCCATGTATGTTGATTACCTCCCTTCTCATTCGATTATAAATTAGACGGAGTTGAATGAATAAACATTATCATAAACAACACGAGTATTTTTGGACTGATATGGCTATTCGCTAAAAATAATGGTTAAAAAGTGGACAATACCTTATCTGTTATTTTCAATTTTTTTATCCTTGGTAGGGAAATTTCCTTGCAAAAAAATATCAAGGAATAGTCATAACTGCGCTACACTATGTGGTAATTGGATTTTTTGTTATTTAACAGCATGTTTCAGGTTCGTATTACCTTGAAATGGAAGGGGTAGACATGTATTTTTAAATAGAGTAGTAGATTGCAGGTGTGTTTAAGAGGGGGAAGCAATGCTGAAAAAACGATTGAACAAATATTCTTTCTTATTTATCGCCACAGTAGTCATGTGGATAAAAACGTATCTTGTGTACCAAACAAGCTTTGATATAAAAATAGAAAATCCGATGCAGTCCTTTATTCTATTTATTAATCCGTTAAGCTTCTTCTTACTGCTTTTTGGCTTTGGTTTGTTTATGAAACAAAGGGCCAGGAACATTTACATAATCGTTGTTAGTACACTTGGGACGATTTTGTTAATAGGAAATATCATTTTTTATAATTTCTATAATGACTTCTTAACGATTCCGGTATTATTTCAGTCAAGTAATATGGGGGACCTTGGAGGCAGTATTCAAGAGTTAGTTAAGCCAAGCTATTTTCTTTTGTTTGTTGATATCCTGTTTTTAATTTGGTTAGCCGGGAAATATAAAAGCAAAGAAGATCGTGCTGTGACTGTTAAGGAAAAAGTCTCTTATTTTCTTTTAGTTTGTGCAGTTTTTATGTTTAATTTAGGACTTGCTGAAGTGCAGCGTCCACAGCTTTTAACTCGCTCATTTGACCGTGAGATTCTCGTGAAAAACATAGGTATATTTAACTTTCATATTTATGATGGGATTTTTCAGTCAAGAACTTCCGCACAAAGGGTGCTTGCAGATAGTGATGAGCTAGCTGAAATCCAAAACTATATCAATGTAAATAAAAAGGACCCAAGTGATGAGATGTTTGGTATTGCAAAAGGTCGTAATGTGATTTTTGTTTCACTGGAATCTACGCAAAGCTTTGTTGTGAATGAAACCTTAAATGGTGAGGAAATAACACCATTTTTAAATGATTTCATAAATGAAAGCTATTACTTTGACAATTTCTATCATCAAACAGAACAAGGAAAAACCTCAGATTCTGAGTTTATTGTTGCTAACTCATTATATTCGCTGGGACGTGGCGCTGTGTTTTTCACAAATAGCGATAATGAGTATAATGCAATACCCGAAGTTTTAAAGGATCATAATTATTACTCTGCGACGTTCCATGCAAACAATGCGAGCTTTTGGAACAGAGATATTATGTATGATTCCTTTGAAGTAGATCAATTTTATGATATCAAAAGCTATGAGGTAACACGTGAAAATTCAGTAGGATGGGGCTTAAAGGATGGAGAGTTTTTTGAACAATCAGTTGATCTTATGCAGGAATTGCCTCAGCCATTTTATAGCTATTTTATTACGTTAACAAATCATTTTCCTTTTGAGCTGGAGGAAGAGGATAAATTAATTGATGAATTTGATTCATATAGCGGGACATTAAATCAATATATTCCGACTGTTCGTTATCAGGATGAAGCATTAAAACGATTTATTAAAAAATTAAAAGAATCTGGTCTCTATGAAAATTCTATTATCGTATTAATGGGCGATCATTATGGTATTTCAGAAAATCATAATAAAGCAATGGCGAAGTTTTTAGGTAAGGACGAAATTACACCATATGATACGATACAGCTTCAACGCGTCCCATTTTTAATCCATATACCTGGTATTACCAATCACCATCCTAAATTGATTTCAGACATTTCAGGACAAATAGATGTAATGCCAACCCTATTACATCTATTAGGTATTGATACAACTGACATGATTCACTTTGGCGAGGATTTATTTTCACCTAAACGCACGCCATTCGCTGTGTTAAGAAATGGAAGCTTTATCACAGAGGAGTTTATCTCTGTTTCAGATGTGTGCTATGATCGCCAAACAGGTGAACAGCTCGATCGTGAGGGAACATGTGATGTATATGAGGACAAGGCACATGATGAGCTAAGCTTTTCAGATAAAATCATCTACGGAGATTTATTGAGATTTTATAATAGAGAAAAGGAAAGTGTGGAGGAGTAACTTCCACGCTTTTTATTTGTTTTATTCCTTCTTGATTCCTAGGAGGTATTGTATCAAAAGTAATGTAATTTTCGTTGAATAGACACTTAAGTCCCTTCTGATATCCTGAGTGTTTTATCGTTATAGTTCCCTGTACCTCCATTTTTTACGAAAAAGGACGGGAATATTTAACTAAATTTTACATAGTTATACATATATTTACATAGAGTTAATAAATTGTTAAAAAACGGTTGCTATAATTAGAAAATGTAGGAACAAATTAGCGAAATGTGTTGGATTATGTTTGTTATTGAAGAACTATAAAAAAGAAGTTTCTATAGAGATTCTAGGTTTTATGTAGTGTGAAGTAAAAGAAACGATCCTTTTTTTGGTTAATTAGTCATAAATAAATAAGAGAATTAGACTATGTTGAGCTATTGTTGAAGAGAAATGGATTTTGTATGGGTAATTTAGATTTGACAATCAGATGTTGATTAACTCAATAGTAAAGGTTGAAACACAGATGGAGATCTATGCTGTTAATATTCATGATCCAATACCAAATCAAAAAAATTTTGAACATCTCATCAAAGCCCTTTTCCCTCATAAAGAGAATGAGATTAGGAAGTATAAAAAAGTGGGGGATCAAAGGAGAAAGCTTTATGGTGAATTATTATTAAAATATATTCTTAGTAAAAAAGTAAATATTAAAATGAATAAGATATTATTTTCAAAAAATGATTATGGAAAGCCTTTATATAAGGAAAACAAAGGTATCCATTTTAATTTATCTCATTCTGGTGATTGGTGTGTTTGTGCTTTTAGTCAATTTCCAATAGGAATAGATATTGAACAGATGGAACCGCTGGATATACAGTGGACTGAACATTTTTTTCATCCGGATGAGATACAAAGGCTGAAACAATTACCAGAACATCAGCAAAGAGAATACTTCTATAAACTATGGACCATGAAAGAAAGCTATTTAAAAGCAATTGGTTGTGGGCTTTCTCAATGGAGTAAGGAGCTAACTGAAACATATATTGGTGAACAAACAAGTTCTTATCAACACTTTATTTTCAACGAAAATTATATGATTTCGATTTGTGAATTATAAAATGAGGTGTCATAAATGAAAAATATATATAGTGAAATGTTGAATATCAGGGAAGATAATTTTTTTGAGGGAACAAATATAATTAAAGGACTTGCAAAATACCGAAAAGCTGATGTAGATGTTGAAAGGTATATCCATTCAGCAAAAAAAGTTGTTCTGAATAACGATGTTTTTAAAAGCTATGTCGATTTATCAAATCATGATGTAAGGATCTACTCTGATAGATTAAGTGAAGAAGATTTAGTAGAGGTCATTTATTTAAAAAGTGAAAGACATGTCATTGATTTTGTTGATAGGTTCAATACAAAAGCTGAATTTGAAAAAAATAATCATAGAATCATATCATTGAAAATTATCATAACAGATGAATGGTTGTTTCTCTGCTGTATAGGACATCATTCTGTTAGTGATGGCAGGTCAATGTACATCATTATTAATGAAATTAGTGAAGTCTATACAAATGAAAGCTATTATGCTCAAGATAATATAAAAAAAATTAATCAAAAGGAAATGATCGAGCAGCAACAGCTATACCTACATTCGAAAAGGTTTAATCGCGATTATGAGTATTGGCAGAATAAGTTAGGGTCCATTGACAACTCTGCTTCGTTTCCAAAACTCGAACAGGCAAATCGATACATACATCATTTACCTGCTTTATTAAAGGAAAAATTATTTGCACTTTCTGAAAAGGAAAAGGTAGATATATTAAGTTTATTGTTAGTTACAATCGCAAATATTGAACCAGTGTTACTTAATCAAAATGAACCAAATCAGGTAATTGGTTTTGTTACAGATACTCGGAAAAGAGCAGAATATTCGACTATGAATATGTATGTAAATAATATCAGCCTGGTTTTTCATAACCTCCATGAAAAAAGGATAGTTGATGCGTTGTCAGATGCTGGAAAAGAAGTTATGTCCAGTTTAAGGGCTTCAAAGTTTCCTGTCGCAAAATATATGGATACAAAGTATAATATCCTAATTTCTTATCATAAAACTCCTATGACCACACACAAGCTTCAACCCCTTAGTGAATATTGGACAGGCCCTGATAAAATATCAGTGCCTATGGTTGTGACCTTTAAACAAAGAGGAAATGACCTTTATATTGAGTGCGATTATAAAACGTCAAAGTTTGATCAAGAGCTAATCAAGCGCTTTTTTGAAATGTTTGTGTCAGTTCTTGCTCATATAATCTCCAGTATAAGTTCGGGTCAGCATGAAGAGTTGGAACTTAAAGATATCCCGCTTATAAATAGTGAAAAACAAAAAATCTACCCAAATGAAACAATCACAAATCATAACCATTTACAAGAAGCCATTTATGAACATTTAGTCTCTTTACAAAAAGAAGCAATCATATGCGGCAGTGAGTCTATTACATACAAAGAATTAAACACCCAATCTAATAAGGTTGCCAATTTTTTAGTTGAAAAAGGGGTAACAAAGGCAGGAATTTGGGGTGAGAAAAATATCCATTACGTCATTGGTATTTTAGGAGCAATTAAGGCTGGGGTCACCTATATACCTCTAAGTCCTAAAACACCAAAAAATCATATTGAGTTTATTCAAAAAGAACATGATCTCCTTTTATTGAATTCGAATTCTGAGGAAAAAGCAGGTTACCAAGCCATTAGTTCAATTCTCAGTGAATATTCACAAATAGCTGAGAAAGCTTGGGATGTTTCAAACAAAGAAATTTGTATTATTTATACGTCAGGAACAACAGGTAAACCAAAAGGAATCCCAATTAAGAATACTTCAATCGATCATGTGGTGAGACAACAACCGCAATTAAAAGTAGAAGCTTCTGATCACTTATTATTGATCGCGGATACAACATTCGATATTTCTTTATTCTCCATCTATGGAAGCTTAGCGAATGGGGCAAAACTGATTCTGATTCATCATGAAAACTTGTTTGAAGAAGGCTATTTAAAATCGATTTTAACCAAGTATTCAAATGCAATTACTTGTATTACACCTGCCTTAATTAGGGCATTGCCGATTGATACATGGGATCATATGAAATTTCTAACATGCGGCGGGGAAAAATTGGATAAGACACTTGCCGAAGAATTGTTACAAGTAAAGGAAACAACTATTTATAATGCATATGGACCAACCGAAGCGACTATTTTGTGTACGCTATTTAAACTTGATCATCGATTAAAGCATCTTTCAACCGTCCCAATCGGTAACCCAATAAACTCGATGAATATGGTCATTGTCGATTCATTAGGTAGAATTTTACCGGATTATTTTGAAGGTGAATTACTAATTAACGGAGCAGGTGTTATGGATGGTTACTATCATTCTGATAAGGATCCATTTGTCTTAATAGAAGGAGAAAAATACTATCGGTCAGGTGATATTTGCAAGAGAACTGAAGAAGGGATTTATTTTATTAACCGAATCGATAACCAAATTAAAATAAACGGTTATCGAATTGAACTGGATGCGATTGAGTCTGGGTTAAGAGATGTTTTACCAGGGACTGAATTCGTGATAGATGTTTTTCGAAATTCTATTAATGTATATACAACACAGTCGATTGATACGAAGCAAATAAATAATCGATTAAAAGAGGCACTTCCAGAATATATGATTCCAAAAGTATATATGACAGTTCCAGAAATACCATTAACGAAAAATCATAAAGTGGACTACAAGCAATTAAGAAAAAGGATGAATCACGATACTAGTGTTGAGATGAATAAGGAAGAAAAAGCCAAAGTCTTAATGGATGAGATGTCACGTGTCTTGAACATCAAGGAGTTTGATCTCGAGGAATCCTTTTTCTCGTACGGTGGAAATTCATTAAAAGCGATGGAACTAGCTGCCAGAATAAATGAAACCTATGAAACAACTTTAACAAGTATCGATATTCTTAAATACAAATATGTAGATGAAATTGCTGAACATATCATGATGTATGAAAAACGTACAATTCCAACAAACAGTAATGAATCTTTAAGTCCGTTGGGAACACCTTTGTCCCATATGCAGCAAATGATCGTGTTTGATTATTTATTAGATCCAACTTCAACAAAATATGTAATGTGCAAAGTATTTAAGGCACATTCAATTAAACATGCTAAACAATTTATGCAAGCTATTGAAAAGGTTATTAGCCAACATTCTATTTTTAAAATAAATGTTGAACAGCAAAATGGACATTTTGTCCAGAAGGTGAATCAAGCATTTCAAATTCAAAAACAAATGAAGCCGCTTATTACGATACCTAATTGGTCAGAGCTTGTGAAGCCTTTTGATTTGTTTACAGATTCACTTGTGAGATTGTCCTTATACCCTATTAAGCAAGCATTTTATATCATGATCGAGATCCATCATCTTTGTGCAGATGCTACGACCATTCTTCAATTGTTAAAAGAAGTACAAGAGGTTTGTGAAGGCGGTGAGCCGGAGTCATTACCATTTGATTATGCCAGTTATGTTGCATATGAAAAGCAACAAGTAACAAGAGCAGATTTTTCTCAACAGAAAGATCAGATTGTTGAGAAGTTTCGTAATGTAAAGAAGCTGACTTTTCCAACATTATCAAATTCAAATCAGTCCGGGCAGCTCCAGCATAAAGTCAGAAACGATGTGTATAAGCGTTTAAAGAACATACAAAAAGAATTAAATGTTTCCATACAAACAGTTGTATTATCAGCTCTTGGCTTTGTAGGTTCTAAGATGAATGACGAAGATGAGTTTATGTTAGGTATACCTGTAAGCCTAAGGGATCAAATGAATTTATCGTCAGTGTTAGGGCCGATTATTAATACTGTTCCTTGCAAAATTTCAGTAAATCAAGAGGAAACGGTGTTTTCGTATATTAACGAGGTACAGAATGAAATTTTAGAGGCATTAGGTCGTAAACATATTCCATTAAGTGAGATTTTAAAGGAGTTACCTGAGCAACCTTCTATGTTTGATGTTGTGGCTTTGGTACAGGAATTTGTTGATACAAATAAAATCGATGGGATTTCTGAGATTGAAACACCTGTAATAGATGAGAAGTTTAAGATGACCTATCAATTATTCGAAAAAAATGGGGAATTCTTTCTTGATTTATCTTTTAAGGGTTATCAAACAGTTGAGATCGCTAGAATCATAAAGGCATTTGAAGAAACAATCGTTTTATTTGATACAAATTTAGATGAAAAGATATCAAATGTGAATTTTACTCATGATTTATCCATTGTTGAACCGGAAAGGAAGGGTATTGATACAACGATTTGGGATCATGTTCTTCAGTCAGCTAAAAATACGCCTACTCAGCTCGCTCTTTTCCGATCAAAGCGTACCTATGAACAAATGATTGAAGATATTAACCGAATTACATCCAGATTACAAGACTTAGGGATTACAAGAGGGGATATTGTTGCTCATTCTTATGAAAGAAGTGATGAAGGGATTTTACTTCAATTAGCTATTTCACGATTAGGAGCTGCCTATTTACCTGTAAATAGTGAATTAACTGATCTTCAAATTGATGAAATATTACATTCAGCAGGAGTCGTACTCATGATTGGAGAAAAACAGCGTTTTATCAAGACGGTCTCCTATCAATATTTAATGGAATCGATAACAGCAGTCGACACCATGTTTAATATAGCAAAGCCTACTGACCTTCTTTATATCATGTTTTCTTCTGGAACAACAGGTAAACCAAAAGGGATAAAAATTTCCCATACGAATGTCATTGCCTTTATTATGCATGGGGATTTTTACAAAGCCAATCCAGGTGATCGTGTTGCACAAATATCAAATAATGGGTTTGATGGTTCAACCTTTGATATTTATCGAGCTTTATGCAATTCAGGTGAATTACATGTCTTGTCAACAGAAGAGGTAAAAAACCCGATTTCTTTATTCAATTATATAAAAAGCCATCAGATTATGACGTTTTTTATGCCGGCAAGCTACTTTAATTTACTCGTTGATGCATTTGATTTGTCTGAGTGGAACGCGATGACACAAATGTATATTGGCGGGGAAAGACTTTCTAAAAAGCATGTGGAAAAAGGATTGTCAATGATGAAAGGTCAAATCACAAATGGCTATGGACCAACAGAAACCACAGTATTTGTGAGTACAGAATGCCTATCAAGAGAGGAAATTAACCCAGTGATACCGATTGGCAAGCCATTAGCCCATCATAAAATTTATGTGCTTGACGATCAATTAAATCCTGTTCCGAAAGGGTTTATTGGAGAATTATATGTTGGCGGTCCTAGTATTTGTCATGGATTTCTGAATGCTAATGAAGCGGAACAATTTATTTGGAATCATGACATGTCAGAGAAACTGTATAAAACCGGTGACTTTGTCCTAATGGATGAATCCGAAAAGCTGTATTTTATCGGACGAAAGGACGATCAGATTAAACATAGCGGATATAGAGTTAATCTCTCTGAAATTGAAAAGAAAATAGAGACCATACCATCTGTAGAAAAAGCGACCGTTCTATATATTCATAATGAAATCATTGCTTATATCAAACTAAAACAAGGCGGCCATTTGACTCAGGTTCAAGAAGTTATCACAACAAGATTTGCTAAATACATGCAGCCGAATAAAGTTATTCAAGTAGAATCATTTCATTTAAATTCGAATGGGAAAATCGATAAACAGAAATTAAAAGAAAAAACACAATAAGGGAGAATGAAAGGAATGCATAAAGTAGATCTCGATGACTTACAAGAGCTATGGAAAGAAAGTTTAAAGCTAAACTACATAGATCCGAAATTAAACTACTTTCAAAGCGGTGGAGCATCATTAGAAATCATGAGTTTAATTGCAAAAGTAAATAGTCGGTATAATTGTCAAATTGATATTAAAAGGTTTTTTCAAAACCCGACTTTTCCTCTTTTAGAGATATTAGTAACAGAAGCCATTCAAACATCCTTGAATGGAAGAGTCATTGAATTGGAACAACAGTCTTATACAAATAGAGAGAAAAGATCTCATAAAGACTTTTTTTATCCTCCTTCACCTGCTCAGGAATTAATTTATTTAGATTTGATTCGTGATCCTAATACGACTAAATACAACATTACTAAAGTATTTCAAGTAAATGGGGATTTGGATATTAAAAGATTTGAACGAGCTATAAGAACAATAATAAAAGAGCATGATGTTTTATCTAGTCAATTTAAACGATCTGAAGGCAAGATAGTTTCATATAAGAGTGAGAAGGAATTTGTCATAGAAATAACAGAAGAGGATATTCGCTCGATTCAACATAGCAAGGCTTTTGATTTAGAAAATGATTTGCTCCTGAGAGTCGTATTTGTGAAAAATCAAGATAAAAACTATCTAATTTTTGATTCTCACCATCTGATTTTAGATGGAGCATCAGTAGCTATTCTATTACATTTTATCCAAAACACAGTTGTTTTCGGGGAAGACTTTCTGTTCGCGAATGATACAGAGTCATATAAAACATATGTAGATTGGTATAACAACTACCGCAATTCACCTGATTATCAGCAAAAATTAATAAATACTTGTCATAAATTAATTGGCTATGAACCAACTGTGTTGCCACAGTATAAGATGAAAAATAATGAATCCATTAGTTTTCTAAATAAAAAGTTAAAGCAAGAGAGCTTAGAAGCTTTGGATAAGCTTACAGGAGCTTATGGAAAGAGTGAATTCGTTACCTTATTATCTGCGTTTTATCTTACTCTTTATGCATTTACTGGTGAGGAAAACCTATTAATAGGTACACCGACTGCGGTTCGTCCGGGGCCTGAGTTTGAGAAAATGATTGGCATGTTTGTGAACTCAATCCCATTGAGTATAACCCTGTCAATGAATCAAACGATCAATGATTATATACAGCAAGTGTCAGAAGTAGTAGCAGAAGGATTAAGTAATCAGGAAGTGACAAATCAAGACTGTTTACATTATCTAAAGGAGCACCAGCATTTAGAACAATCAAGTTTATTTTCTACCTTGTTTCTAGTAGAAAACAGTTTAGACAGCATTGAATTTGATGAATTTTCGCTGCAAGCAAGAGAAGATTTTGATGTCGTATCTGCAGATCAAGTGATGACTTTCAGAATTAGAAAATCAGAGGAATATATAATGGATGTGAATTTTGATCCTAGCCTCTACAATACCGAGATCATCAATTCCTTTTTCGATACATTTGAAAGAGTATTAATTCACTTAGCAGACGATCGTGTGAAAACAGTAGAAGAGATCAAATTTATTTCTGCAGAAACAGAAAAAACGATTTTTGATCATATCGAAAAGGTTGTCACAAAAGAAATTGACCCGATTGTAAGCTATAGCTTATTTGAACAATTCGTATCGACACGAGCAGATGAAATATGTATTGAAGGGTTAAGGGAGAAGATCACCTGGAAAGAAACAGATCAACAAGTATCCAAAGTGGTCAATTATCTTACACAATTTGATGATATACTAGACCGCCCAATTGGTTTGGCGTTTGATCGTAATCATCATATGTTTGTAGCTATTTTATCTGTGCTGAAAATCGGTGGATGTTTTGTTGCGCTAGATAAAAAATACAGCCAACAACGTAAGCAGGAAATTATGGAAGAAACAGGGATGTTATACATATTAGCTGATGAGGATATGGATTTTTCTTCAGAACAACAAACGGTTATTAATATTACCAAACTGCCAATAATCCAAATCACGAACACAGATTTTACTCCAGCAGATATTTTATCAGATCCTGATAAAAATATGACAATTGTATTTAGCTCGGGTACAACAGGACGGCCAAAGGGAGTTCAGATGTCTTACAGGAATTTTTCTCATCTCCATAAAAATATCGATTTTTTAGAAGTATCACAGGAATCTAGAGTATTAAGCATCACTAATTTTACATTCGATGTATTCCTGACATCACTCTCTTTTATGCTTTATAACGGTGCTACCACTGTTTTAGTAGATGATCAAACGATGTTAGATTCAAGTCGCTTAGCTCAATTTACGAATCAAAAGGGCATTACACATATATGCTGTCCAACAAGTATTTATCATAACTTCAAAGAAGCGGATGTCCCTTACCTAAAAAATACAAAGTTGTTAGTTGCTGGAGAAAGAATGGGTTATGGGCAATCCAAAGCATTTTTCGGGCAAGGACATAAACATATCTACAATGGCTATGGACCTGCAGAATCATGTGTATATAGCTCTTACCACTTAATTTCCGAGCAAGACTTTGAATCTGATTTTAATGAGATTTTAATTGGAAAACAATTAAAGGAAAATATCATAGTTTTAGTAGATCAATATAATAGAGTGTTACCAAAGTACGCCAGAGGAGAAATAGTTATTTTCGGAAACACGTTAACAGCAGGCTACTTGAATCAGAAGGAGTTAACAGAAGAGCGGTTTACTTACGAGATTATTCCCGGTCATAGAGGTTTTAAGACAAGAGATATTGCTGCTAGGGTAGCAGATGACCAATATATCTATATTGATCGAATTGATACGGAGATTAAAATTCGTGGCTATAGAGTGAACACAAAGGATGTCATTAATGAAATTGAAAAGCATGTAACAACGAATAAGATGGCCATTTTTTCAGAAAATAATATGTTAATGTGCTTTATTGAAAGTGATATGGATGTGGAGGTAAATGGGTTACTTGCTAGATTAAGAGAACGATTACCTTCCTACATGATTCCTTCAGTTATCCAACAGGTAAAAGCTATTCCGCTAAACCATAATGGAAAAGTTGATAAGAAGAGATTACTAGAGCTCGCTGCAAATGAATCAAATAAATCTGATAACGATCCCATTTCTTTTCAAGATAGCACCGAAAAGGACTTATACCATATTTGGAAAAAGGTTTTGGGGAATTATGCTTCGATAACTAGAGAAAGTAACTTTTTCTCGGTTGGAGGTCATTCGTTAAAAGTGATGGAGCTCCAATATGAAATAGAAAAAACATTTCATGTGAGGGTTCCAATCAATATTCTCTTTGAAAAAATGGTGTTAAAAGAACAAGCGGCTGAGATCCATCAGCATCATGCTGAATTTGAAATCTTAAAAAATGAGATTACACATGGCAAAAGATTTCCACTTACACCATTTCAGGAATCGTTGTATACGCTCTATCTTCAAGATCCAAAAAGTACAAGGAACAATATTGTTCTGTTAAGTAAAATTCAGAATACAACCAATATCAATGATTTAAAAAGAAGAATTGAACAAGAGGTTGAGCAACAAAGTATCTTTAAAACAACGTTTGTCCATGAAAATGGAAAACTGTTACAAATGTTAGATGAGCGTCTATCATTTTCTATAGAAGAGGAATTTATCCGGAATAAAGACCAAATCAAATCATCCATTCGTCCATTTGATCTCCACAATGACATGTTGATCAATGTAAAGATTGTTCATTTACCAACTGAAACCTTCTTGTTAGTCAATATTCACCACATAATATTTGATGGTGAATCGGCCAAGATCTTTGTTGAAAATCTATTGAAACGAAACCATTTAGAGCCTGTCAGAGAATCTGATTATCATTTCTTTGATTATGCAACATATATTGACCGTTATCGACAATCTGATCAATATACAGAGGATGCAAACTATTGGAAGCATCTTGAAGGGATCAAAAATGTTACATGGCCATATGACTTTGAAGAAGAGGTAAGTAGAGAGAAGGAAGAAGTGGCATCTGTTTCTGAATTGGTTTCAAAAGAAATGCATCATCAAATCAATACGATCGCACACCGGATAAATGTGCCTAAAATATCAGTGTTAATGTCAGCCTTCCATTTAGCGATTGGTAAAGTAAGCAGTGAAAGCTCCTTTGCGATTGGGACATCGATTGGATTAAGAATGGATAATGAATTTAAACAAACCATCGGTCCATTTGTTAACACTTTACCGATTTATGCAGAGATTAATCAGAATACAGCCGTAAGTTCATTTGTTAAACAACTGAATCAACGATATTTAGATGGGATTAAACATATCCATATTGGCTTTCCTGAAATGGTGACGATATCCAAAGTAGAACGAGATAAAAATAGCAACCCTTTATTTAATGTGATGTTCATTTATCAACCAGAATATCTATCTAGTCATAATGAAATCGAGGAACTAGGTTTAACAGATGGGGAGCTATTAAATGTCTCGGAAAAATTTGATCTGACAATGAATTTCTTAGATTGTGGAGATCATTCCAAAATCCTTGTGACATTTGATGCAAACAAATATCGTTTACAAACCATGAATATCTTAATTGACAAAATGATGAAAATCTTATCGGAAATTCATAAGAATCAAGAAATTCTTATCCAGGACATTCATTATCAAACCGAACGAGAAAAGGAAATTTTAAATTCGTTTCCAGACTATTTTGACGAAAATCCAGCTAATGAAACAATTTTAAGCTACTGGAATACGCATGTACGAGAATGTCCTGAAAAAATATGTATAGAAAAAGAAGAGGTTAGCTATACATTTTTAGAAATCGATCAAATGGCAAATTATTTAGTGTCTGAAATGCAAAATAGAGGAGTTAATCAATTTGACCGTGTCGGATTTTTATTTGACCGAAGTATTGAAATGTATGTTTCACTTATTTCGATTTTAAAGGTCGGTGCGTGTTACGTTCCACTTGAAATTGAAGCTGAGGATATGTACCTGCAAGGGTTAATAAACGATGCTGGTATCAAACTGCTATTAACTGAAAACAAGTTTAAGGAACGGCTAACAGCTGAACAACATATTGTTGTTTCCTTGGATCAATGTTTAGAGATAGATATAAATGAATCATATGATAGTACTGCAACGTTAGGGCTGCTGTACACATCAGGTACAACTGGAAAACCAAAAGGGATTTTAATAAGCCATGATAATATGATTAATTTATCAAATGCTGAACCTGGAAATAAGATTACTCGTCAAGACACACTCATACAAATTGCAAATTATACATTTGATATATCATCCGTTACATTTTTCAATTCTATCATTAGAGGCGCCAAACTCCTTTTATGTGAAAAAAGTTATATCTATGAAATTGATAAGCTAACAACGTATATGAAGGAGAAAAATGTCACATATGTTTTCCTGCCAACTGCAATTTTCCATTTGTTTGAAAAGGAGAGGCTGAAACAGCTAAATGGAGTCACCTTTATTGCAGGTGGTGAAGTGATGTCAAAACATAAATTAAAAGATTTCTTAGAAATTGAACACATTAATATTTACAACATGTACGGTCCAACTGAAACATCAGTATATAGTACGATTCATCATGTTGAGAAATTGGACAAAGGGCCGATTCCTATAGGGAAACCAGTTGAAAATACAGTTGTAAAGGTAATCAATGATGCCAATACAATTTGTGAAGTAGGAGAAATTGGAGAGTTTTATATAGGAGGAAGAGGTGTTTCAAAGGGCTATTTAAATCTTGAGGAAGAAACAGCGAAACGCTTTGTCAAGTTGGATGGAAGGACCTTTTACAGAACAGGTGATTTTGTCCGAATTACCTCCCATGGACAGATTGAATTTTTGGGTAGAAGAGATAAACAAGTAAAAATAAATGGAGTTCGAATCGAGCTGCATGAAATAGAAAATGCCATTAAGAAAGAGTTTATGCTCAATAAGATGACGATTATTTATCATAAAAATCAATTACTAGCATTTATTGAGGATGAATTCGACAAAGTGACTTTGCAAAATAATGTGAAGAAAATTTTATCATCCTATAAATGCCCGTCAGATTACATCAAAGTAGGTGAAATTCCATTAACGGTAAGAGGGAAAATCGACGAAAGAAAATTAATTCGCCTATATGAAGAGTCAGTGGTTCAAAAGGAATTTTCACATAATGAGATCGAATTAAATCCTGCTGAAATAGAGTTAAGGGAGCTGTGGTCTAAGGTACTAAAACTGCCATCCGAAGCAATTGGTAAACATGATAATTTCTTTGAAATTGGCGGATCTTCGATTCAAGCAATTTCACTTGTTTCTCAAATGAGAAAGGCAGGCATGCTTGTTGAGTTTGAGGATTTAATCACATTTCAAACAATTAATGAAATGAGCATTTACCTGAATTCCAAAGGGGAAATGGATAAGCAGGAATCCGTTCCGAACAGCTTTGATGATGTTGTTATTGTGTTTCCAGCCTACATGGAAGAAACCATATATAAAGAAATATCAAAGCAATTAATGAGCCATCTCAAAGATAAAACAGTGTATATTTTAGATTTTTATTATGAAAAGGATTATATCGAGCATTACACAAATAAAGTCATAGACATTATTGAGGCTCATGGCGGAAACATCTATTTGTTCGGTTATTCATTTGGCGGTGTCCTTGCACATGAGGTTTCCATTAATTTAAAACTAGCAAATTATCGTATTAATGGGATTGTGATGCTTGATTCATATTTCGCAAAATGGAAAGATTTTTATAAAAAAATGCTAAGAGGAACATTTTTAAGTAAAAACTTAGCTGCTTATCAATTGGAAAAAGCATATCCGCAATTTAAAGAAATAGATAAAGATCTTAAGTTTGAGCTTATTGAAAAATTTGAACGTTTTTATAAATTAACAAATACGATTAAAACAACAAATCTTTATGCGGAAGTTCCCCTTTACTTTGTTAAATCTCAATCTTCTATGAAGAATATTGAAGACACTAGAGGCGAGTGGAAAAACATCTATACAAATCAATATTTTGAATACAACACACCTGTTTCGCATACAAACATGATGAAATTTGAAGAGTTAGAGGTCATGTCAGAAATAGTAAAAGCGATATTTGAAAAGGAATTACAAGGTGAGAGAGTTGAGGTAGGATCCTATGGCAACTAATCTAATGCTGGTTCCTTGTGCAGGATGCAGTGTCATCAACTTTAGTGAATTAATTAAAAAATTAACGGATGAAGACATTGTGGTCAGTCTAATAAAGTTATCAGTTGACTATGCAGAAGCAATTCAATTAGATGAGATCATAGCTGAAATGGTTGATATCATTAGGCATTCCTCTGAAAAAATCGTTTTATTTGGTCACAGTATGGGGGGCATTCTAATACTTAAGCTATTAGAATGCCTGTCTCCAAATGAGTTAAATCAGATAAGTGGAATCGTTTTTTCCTCATCTGTTCCCCCCCATACAGTGGAGACATTGCAGAGGAAGATACCGAATGTTAATAGTGATTCATTTCAAGAATATTTAATAGAGTTAGGGAACCTGAACAAAGCGCATTTTGAAGATGAATTTTTTAAAGAGTATCTATTTGAAAGGATAAAACGGGATTTTTCTATTTTAAAAGAGTTAGAGTTACAGGCAGATATTGATTACAACGAAATTTTTAAGAAAATCCCAACTCTTGTTATAAAAGGGGAAGAGGAGCCTATGCATGAAGAATTTTTATTACAGTGGCTGGACTACGAAAATATAGACATGAAAACACTTAGTGGAGATCATTTTCACTACAAGCAAAATACAGAGAAAATTGCGTTAGAAATAAAGAAAAGGGGTGTTCTCATTGATTAGTTTAAAGAATGTGACAAAATCTTTTGGCGAGAAATCAGCTAAATTTCAAGTGATTAAAGGAATAGATCTTGACATAAATGACCATGAATTTGTTGTTTTATTAGGACCTAGCGGAAGTGGAAAGACAACATTACTAAATATGATTAGCGGATTAGAGGTTGTAGATGATGGAAGTATTAACTATGACTCTACTGATATCACAAGTTTATCAAATTCAAAAAGCATTAAGTTTCGCAGAGAAAATATTGGTTACATATTTCAACAATACCATCTGTTGCCGAACCTGACTGTGAAGGAAAATATTGAGCTGGGTGCAAGTGATAAACAACAATACAAAGAAATTGATCAAATGTTGGAAAAGGTAGGGCTTGAGAATCATCGTGATAAATTACCTTCTGAATTATCAGGAGGACAGCAACAAAGAACGTCAATCTTGAGGGCATTGATAAAAAAACCAAAAGTACTAATTTGTGATGAACCAACAGGTGCATTGGATCAAAAATCCGGGATAGCCGTTTTAGAACTGATTCAAAAATTTTATGAAGAAAGTGATATGACAGTGATTATGGTCACCCATAATGATAAAATTGCTCATTTAGCAAATAAGGTTATTTACATAAAAGATGGTGTAATTGAAAGAACGGAAGAAAATACACCGAAAAAAATTAATGAAATTGAGTGGTGAAAATGAAACAAATAAATAAAGAAATCAGAAGATTTACACTTAAAAGAAAACTGGAGCTGCTTGCTTTAAGTATTTTTATCTTGTTAATTACCGCATTATTTAATTATTTATGGAGCGGAGTTAATCAGATAGAGGCGAATTACAAGGAAATCATGAAAATATCGAATGTGGAAGAATTTCGCCTTTTACCTGAATTTGAATTTGAGGAATATGCAGAAGAAATAGCAGATGATTATTCGATCTCTGCCGATGATCTGGCAAATCTTTCGCCAGCAGAATTAATGGATAAGTACCATATTAGTACAGCTGATTATGAGCGTGAAAGTATAGAAGCCTTGGAGGATAAATATCATTTTCAGTCTGAATTATATGAAGAAGCTATTCTAAAAGAAGATAAGATCACTTATTTTATCACTCCTTACAATGGTGAAATTGACAAAATAAGCTATTCAGAAGGGGAAAGACCTGAAAGTGGAGAAGTAGCCATCTCATTGCAGTATGCAAATAGTCAAAATATTAAAGTGGGGGATGTCCTTTCACTTGATGGGAAAGAGTATAAGGTCTCAGGGTTAACATTTAGCCCTCTTCAACTATTACTATTTTCAAATGAGTTTTCTGAAGATATGTTTAGCCGCTCAAATGCAGGTATTATCATGAGCGAAAATGACTTCCGTGATCTAGATGTATCAAGGAACCATGTATACTTGGCTCAATTTGATGAATCTGTAGAGGCTAAAGATCATGAGATTGATAGGATGCAGGAGGATGATCTAGTTGCTTCTGTTTCTACACCAGATCAAGTTCCTACATTAAACACGATTCAAACAGATATTAATACAAATTATTATTTGAGTTTAGTTTCTGTTATTACTCTATTCATCATTACTGTGTTTTTAATCGTGATTATTCTTAATAATCAATTAGCTAAATTAAACCATGAATTTGGTATTATGCTTGCAATTGGGATCAAAAAATTCCAAATTCTAAATGCATTTCTTGTTTACTCTTTTATCTTCGTTCCTTCGATCCTTTTAGGGACCGTTCTCGGAATCATGATGCAAGGAGGTATTTTTGCTCAATTCAGTGCCATCTATAATCTGAATTTTTTACTAGAAAATAATTATGTTGATTCGATCATTTTTGGACTTTCACTTGCAGCATTTTTGGTGCTACTTGTGATCATGCTTGTATTACTTAAATTAAGAATCCCTGCCTTAGCTTTAATAAAAGGTGATTCTAAAACGAAAACGAGCATCTTTTTTAAATCATTAAAAAAGGCTTTTCGATGGCTTCCGCATAAAATGCAAATTAAAAGTTCATTTGCCTTTTATAAAGTCTCATACCTTTTAACGATGATGATGACGATTCTGATTGTCTTTAATATCTTTTTAATTGGGTTTAACCTGGTTTCTTCCAATCAAAATGACTTTGAATCATATGCAAGCAATCTAAATTATTCCGAATATGGAGTATTTGAAACAACAGAGACAAGTGATGAAGAAAATATAGGTATTCAGGCGGCTTATGAATTAATAAATGTTCATTCTCGTCAGCTGGAGAACGAAAATTTATCAGTTTTAGGATTGAAGTCAGATGGAACAGGATTTGAGCAAATTCACGAGTTATTAGATGATCCTGACAGTATCGTGATTACAAAAAAATTAGCGTATCAGTATGATCTAGATGCGGGTGATACCATTACATTGGAAATCGATCATCAGCCTGTTGAATATACAGTAAGTGCCATTAATCCGCTAAATTTTGATTCGAATAATTATGTAACGATTCAATCCTTATGGGAACATGATCCAACATTTGATTCTAGAGAATTTAATATCTATTTTGCTGACAATGAGAATGATGATCTGCTGGATGAGGCGGATTATACCGTTAGTAAAACAGATGAAGTGAACCAAGTTAGAACAAGCTTAAACCAAATGAGTACGTTGTTAACATTACTATTTATTGCAACATCTATTATTTCAATCGTCTTGCTCGTTCTGATTGGGAACTTAAGTGTGAAGGAAAACCAAAAGGCCATTAAAATTTTAAATTTACTAGGTTATAGCAGGTTTCAAACCTTTCAATTATCAACAGATGTTTATAAGATCCCTATTATTATTTTCAGTTTAATCGCTATGCTAATTAGTCCATACATTTTAAGTGCGTTTGAATCCTTGATAAATGATAATGAGTCAAGTATCTATATTGCTCTTGAGAATAGTCCGGTAACGGCGATGATCGTAGTTGTTATGCTTCTGGTTATTTATTATTTAGTGTTTTTGTTTACATATTTAATAGATACTCGAAAAAATAAGTAGATTGTCATTTAGATACTGGAAAATGGAGGATTTTATGAAAAAATTAACAAAATCAGAACTCATTTCAGAGTTCATTACACACATAGGAGACATGCTTTTTTATCCAGCTTTAATTGCCTATGCATTATATTTTGAAAAGAGTCCGATGTTTTTAGCCCTAATTGCAGCTTCAGAACATTTGCCATCTATTATGGCACCAGTATATGGCTATCTAGTTGATAAGGTTGATAAAAAAGTTAGATCCCTGTTTATTATTGCTGTCATCCAGGCGATCCTCTATCTTATCGTCGCATTCATCATTAATGATGTAAGCGAGCTGGTATTTACACTGTTAATTTTGATTAATTTTATTTCTGGTAGTCTTAACCGGTCATACAATGCTACGTCAATTACTTTGGTTATCAATGAACTAAAGGGCGAGGAAGAGATAAAGCAATATCGATCAATGTCGATTAGTATTCGCACAGTTGTCATGATTATCGGACAGTTGCTTGGTGCTGCTTTACTTTTATATATTAGTGCTCAATCCCTTGCGATCATTAACTTAATCAGTTTTGTTCTGCCAATATTACTTGTATTAAAGTTCCTAAAATATTACCGGAAATCTGAAGAGTCTTTAAGAATAAAAAGAGCTAGTATGCAAACTCAGACACCGCTAGATATTTTCAAAGAAGTTATCGGAAAAAAGGAACTAACCCAATTACTTTTCTTTGTAGGGATGATAAATTTTGTTGTCATACCGCTATCTACAGTTTTTATTCCGGAAACATTAAAAAGCATTAATATTGAGGAAACGGTCATTCCTCTTTATTACGCCATAACGGTTGCAGCATTTGGAATTGCGACCATTTTTGGTGTTATGCTTTCACAAAAAATGAAGATTCGTAATCAACATATTTTTTCCATATTAGTAAATTTAATTTTTCTAATATGTATCTATTATGTTCTTACATCTTTTGTACAATCCTATTATCAATTAGTGCTTTTAGCGATTATGTATGGGTTAACCATTGGCGTATTTAATGTATATTCAGAAACATTCTTTTATTCTAGTATTCCAGTAGAGAAAACAGCAACATATAACGGGGTTATGCAGTCAGTTACGTTAGGTGCCGGGGTTATATCCAGTCTATTGTCAGGAATCTTAATTGGAACGATTGGTGTTCAATATACCTTTTTATTGTATGGATTTTTATTGTTACTACTTGGATTTATAGGAAAACAGATGAAAGCAGGTCCTAAAATAGAAGATAAAAACGAGCGTTTAGCATAGTGTATGTCTTCTTTTACAGGCTTTAAAATTGAATAAATAGTGGAAGGGATACAAAATGGTTGTATTAGGGGTAATCGGTACTAGCGTCAGTTTACTAATTATGTGGTTTTTATATGTTAGATATTTTCCAGTTCTAGATGTAAAGGAAATAGAAGCATTACATCAAATTGATGAGAACCTTAGTATTGTTGATGTCCGTGAATTTAATGAGGTGTCGAAAAATAATCCAGAATTAAATACAACACATATCCCGCTTAGTTATATTCAACGATACTACACGGATTTTCACTCGAAGGAGATTGTTCTCATTGTTTCAGACAACCTTGGGAAAAATATAGGCATACGATTTTTAAGAAGGAAAGGGTTTAAAGTTAGAGGCTATATCAATGGAGCTATGAAATGAGTATAAAACGTTACTCGTTTAAGGGAGATTGATGAAATATGAAAAGAACTGCTATGTTGAAGAATTTATCAGAATCTATCTTTGAATCTAGTAACATTAAAGACAAGCATTTTCATTCGAACAACCAATGCGATACATTATTTAAAAATACCAAAATTGAAAATGTGGAGTGGAAATATACCAATATGACTCACTCTAGATTTGAAAATAGTTCCCTTAATGAGACAATTTTTGATCATTGTAATCTTGAACACATCTTATTCGAAAATATTGATTTTAGTAAGACAATGTTTTTCCATGTTAATCTAAGAGCAGCTGTATTCAAAAACTGTACGATTAAGCAATCTGCATTCTTTCATTGCCATTTTGAAAAAGCAACATTTGTTGAATGCAAAGTGGATCTATTTACTTATGATTCATTAGGAAAATGTGTGGATGATGCAGATCATATAACACTCATTGATTAATGTCATTCTAACGAACCAAAAAATGAATATATACCTATTAAGTAGTGTTTAGAGCTTTACGGAGAAACAAGAAGGTGTAATGGAAAGGACTTCATTCATTCCTGCTTAACGGCTAGAAGTCATCCAATTTAAATGGATGACTTCTAGTCATTTTGGTCAGTTCTTGTTCGTGCATGCTCATGTAGGCGAGGAATTTATATTCAATTCACACTTAAATAACTAAATATTTATTTAATGCTTGCTGCAGTGTTCCAAGCGTTTCTGTCCTATGATCAAATGAGACCCCGAGGCGGACCATTTTTCGAACCACTTCTGTTCTAAGTCCCGTAATAACTAAATCACATCCCATCATGGAGGCACCTTTGATGATCTTTAATAGCTGGTCGATAACTTCAGCTTCCATATCTGCAATTCCTGATAAATCAATAATCAATGTCTGAATACGAGATACTCCGATTTCCGTTAGAACCTTTTCCTCGAGAATATGTGCTCTGAATTCATCGATTTTTCCAATCAATGGAAGGATACAAACCTCAGAATTAATGGGAATGATCGGAACAGATAAGTTCTCCACCATTTTTCTATGGGCTTTAATTAAAGAATCTTTGTATGTAGAATAACTAATAAAAAAACTATTTAGGAATCCGTCGATTCGATTATTGATTTCTTTTTCAAGATTGAAAAAAGTGGGCACAACTCCCCCGTTTGTCAATTGATCATATTGGTTTATAAAATACCACATTGATCTCCGAATGGCTTGAATCCACTCGAGTTTAAATGTTAAATCAATGGAATGAGTAGACCAAGCAATGCCTTCTTTTTTTGCGAACAGCTGAAGTTCATTTTCTTGCCCATCAATGATGTATGTAACAAGCTTTTTAGCATTATTAACAAGATCAATGTTGCCGATTGCCAGGATTTCATCGATCTTGTCACTTACATTAACAGCCTCTGTTAAAAGCCTCTCTTCGAATTGTTGAATATTGTTTTCAAAGAAATCCTTTAGTTCATATGAATCTAGGAATTTGAATTTCATAACGATACCCCTTTTTGCTGAATTTTTTAAATTCAATATATCTTTATTTTAAGCTATTTGTATTAAAAATAAAATGTATCTCCATCCTTATAAAATTGGGAACCATTCTCTTTTAAGAATCGTATTACATATTAACATGTCAAAAACTAAAGAAGGCATCTATTCGAAAGGCTGTTTTCGCAAGCTTTGTTGCTTTGTAATAAGTGCCTGAAAATGGTTGATTGGAGCTTCAGGATGCTCGCTTTCTGGGGGCGGGCGGTGAGCCTCCTCGTCGCGCATAGCGCTGTGGGATCTCAGCTGTCCAGCTATTCCCACAGAAGTCTCGCATATCCGTTCCAATCAACCTAATCAGTTTATGTTCAATGAACTTATTAAAAGAGTCATTCGAAAAAATATTGAGCGAATCACGAGTACGTATAACGATGAAGGAGGATAAGAGATAGTGAGTATTTTTTTGGCTTATGTCATCATATTTTTATTAGGTGCAACACCCTTTTTTGAGGTAGTTGGGGTGATCCCAATAGGAGTTGCAGCAGGTCTTCCGGCTATTCCTGTGATGATTCTTGCTCTTTTAGGAAATATCCTTACACTTTGGCTGCTCATTTTTCTGATGGACCGTGTGAAAAAATGGCTTCAAAGGCGTAAAGAAAAGAAAGGCAAGGATGTATCGGAGAAAAAGCAAAAGCGTGCAGAGGCTATTTGGAAGAAATACGGTTTACCTGGGCTAACCTTTGTTTCCCCATTTTTGATCGGTAGTCACCTCGGGGTCATTTTAGCGATGAGCTTTGGAGGGACGAGAAAGCAGATTATGCTTTGGATTACCGTTAGTGTGATTTTCTGGGCTATTGTGATGGGAGTGATCTCATATTATGGTTTTGACTTTTTATTTAACCAGACAGGACAGGATGGATTTTTAAAGGATTTATTAGATACTGAGTAATGACGCGATGTGTCTGATAAGAAAACGGACAGTAGGAATTTGCTGTCCACTTTCTTATTGGTTTAGAGGGGGTGCTTTCTTGAGGTAATTTCTCATCATATCAAATGGACGCCATATAAGCTAAATCTGTAGTTGAATGGGTACATAATCCTACATAATAGTCTCCGAGATTCCCTTCATAAACGAATTCAAAAACATTCTCTTTAATGAGATCATTTGGTGTAATAAGTGAAAGGGGTTTTGAAAAGTCAACACATTCACTCTCTTGTAATACAGTAGCAACAAATTGTGAACAGAAAAAAGCGTATTTTCTATCAACTCGCTTTTTTAATAAGAGGGCAAATAATCCTAGTAGATTATAACGGTATAAACACTTTTCTTCATTTATTTTTTGAATGTAGGAGTGCATTTTTTGATATTGAGCAGTAGAGACAGGACAACTGTATATCTTACAATTTGCTTGCTTGAAAAAACATGAATCCATGTCTTCCTTCACAAAGCCGCCAGTGAATGGATTCGAAGGTGATGTTCTTCCAAAGCTATATACATTCGATAAAGATTGATCAAAAGAAATAGATGCATGATTAAATGGTTTTTTTGTATATAATTTAATTAATTTTGTAAACAAGGTCCCTGTGTCAGTTAGTAAGATATAGATCTTTTTTTCAGCCACATTAAATCCTCCCCGCGATAATTCATAAAGCCCAAGTTCTATTATTAAGAATTTAGGCAGTCGAATGAAGAAGCTATGGCTGTATTTGGATCTAAGTCTATAGACGGAGGGGACAGAGACAGAGGACCTGTCCCCCTGTTCCGCCTCATATACTCATCCTATGTAACCATCTAATTATTTTCCAATTTATGAGTAAAAGGGAATAAAGGACCGGATAGATCAAAGCAGAATACCATAATTTCCATCCATTATAATGAAAGAAACCTGTATTCAAGGCTGTCCATTCATAGGCTAGTGCAAATAAAGTCCATCCTAATATGTAATATAGGGACGTACTGAATTTTTTAGAGGCAGGGTAAAAATTCAAAAATATGATATTAACAGATGGATAAATCCAAAACACAACCCAAAGAGTGATATAGTCGATCCCCGGATTGAAATACCAATACAAGTTGAACTTAAATTCTAAATAGATATCTGTAATAAGCTGAAGTACAGTTGAAAATAGAGAAGTTGTATACATTTCAAAAAAGGAAATTCTTTTTGGCATATAGTATATGATTAAACCGAATATGATGACAGAAATAAATAAAAGTAAAATAGGAACACACCCCCATTATCATTTTTACCAATGCTTTTATTTGATAAACTATCTCAAACGTCACTTCACAATCCTTATATGTGAACGATTCATTAACATTTTCAATAAGAGTTGTATTTAAAAAGAGGTCATCATATAATAAAACCATCACGTTACAGTTTGGGGGAGAATACCTTGGGACAAAAAAATTAAGAATTGGTGAAATCGCTGATATTACAGGTGTTACCAAACGGACGATCGATTATTATACAAATTTGGGTTTATTAAAAGCAGAACGTTCTTCTTCTAATTATCGGTATTATGATGAATCCGTAATTGAGCAATTACAGCATATTGAAGAATGCAAAGCAAATGGGATGTCATTAGAAGAAGTGAAAAAGAAGATGATCGCCGCTGCTGAAGAGGTAGATATCCTTGAGTTACGATTAAAGATTAAAGGCCTTGAAAAAGAGGTATCAGAGATCTTAGCGCACATAGACAAAAATGATGCAAAGAAGTGTGAATACCTCAAAAACAATATATCCAAAGAAAGCTTGTCATTAATACAGACATTACTTCTTTTAATACATTAATTAGGAGGTTACGTATAAAATGTTTTTTCATCCAATGGATATTCTTATTTTTATTACATTAGGTGTTTCAATTTGGGCGCAGTTTAGGGTAAAAGGGAATTTTAATAAATGGGCTGAGGTGCCGACAAAAACAGGGTTATCAGGTGCTGAAACAGCAAGACGTATATTGGATCGCAATGGGTTATACAATATACCAATAGAGGTTGTTCCAGGTATGCTATCTGACCACTATGATCCGATGAAAAAAGTGGTTCGTTTGTCTGAGGCTGTGTATTACGGCCAGTCCATTGCATCTGTTTCTGTTGCCGCTCATGAAGTTGGACATGCGATTCAGCATCAGCAGTCATATGCTGCGCTTATGCTTAGACATCGTATTTTCCCAATAGCAAATTTTGCTTCTGGTATTGCACCATTCCTATTTATTGGCGGGTTCTTATTGCAGCAGATGTCCTTGATCGGAATTGGAATTGTCTTTTTCTCAGCTGCTGTAGCATTTCAACTGATTACACTGCCAGTTGAATTTGATGCAAGTAAACGAGCAAGAAGCCTCATGGTAGCAGAAGGTATTCTTTACAATGAAGAAGAACATGGTGTGAAAAAAGTGTTAAATGCTGCAGCATTAACATATGTAGCCGGGGCGTTAATGGCTTTATTTGAATTAATTAAATTTATAATGATTTTTGTTCAAGGAAATAATGAAGACTAACTAAAGAAATCTCTAGGAGGTGTAGGTCTTACGTTTGTAAGGCCACTCATTGATCACTATTAACTTATTTATTATTGTCATTTTAATCGCATTAACAGGCTTTTTTGTGGCTACTGAATTTGCCATTGTAAAAGTGAGGATGTCTAAAATTGATCAGCTCATTTCAGAGGGGAAAAAGGGGGCAATCTCAGCTAAAAGGGTCGTAACTCACTTAGATGAGTATTTATCAGCATGTCAATTAGGGATTACAGTAACAGCATTAGGACTTGGTTGGTTAGGGGAGCCGACAGTTGAAAAAATGTTGCATCCACTGTTTGCCTACTTTAACCTTAATGAATCCCTTACACATATATTATCCTTTGGTATTGCCTTTGCTTTAGTTACGTTTTTGCATGTAGTGGTTGGTGAGTTAGCTCCAAAGACGGTGGCTATTCAAATGGCTGAAACGATTACTTTATTGTTTGCACCTCCAATCATCTTGTTTTACCGCATCATGTACCCGTTTATTTGGTTTTTAAATGGATCAGCGCGAGTGCTAGTTGGAATATTTGGACTGAAACCTGCATCAGAGCATGATTTAGCTCACTCAGAGGAAGAGCTTCGCATCCTTTTATCTGAAAGCTATAAGAGCGGTGAAATTAACAAAAATGAATTAAAGTATGTAAACAATATCTTTGAATTCGATGAAAGATTAGCAAAGGAAATTATGGTGCCTCGGACGGAAATTGTGACAATTTCAATTGATCAGACTTATGATGACATCATTGAAGTGATTAAAAATGAACGCTATACCCGATATCCTGTTGTAGATGGAGACAAGGATCATATTGTTGGATTTCTAAATATTAAAGAGCTTCTAACATCTGCTTTTACGGAATGTGATGAGCCTAAGCCATTTGATATCCATTCCTTTATCAATCCAATCATTCAGGTTATTGAAACAATTCCGATTCACGATTTATTACTAAAGATGCAAAAAGAACGCACACATATTGCGATTTTAATTGATGAATATGGCGGAACTTCTGGATTGGTAACAGTTGAGGATATTCTTGAAGAAATTGTTGGAGAAATTAGGGATGAATTTGATGAGGATGAAATTCCTGATATCCGCAAATTGAGTGATGACCATTATATTTTAGATGGAAAATTACTCATTGAAGATGTAAACACACTCCTTAATACGACATTTTCTGATGAGGATATCGATACAATTGGCGGCTGGTTCTTAACGCAAAACTTTAATGCTGAAGTAGGTGTTGAAGTGGTGGATCAAGATTATATATTCAGAGTTCATGAAAGTGATGGTCATCATATTCAATATTTAGAAGTGTTTAAAGTGAAAAATGATCTTGAACCGATTCCAGAGTAATAAGTTAAGGGACAAAGTTGATTGAAAATTGACTTTGTCTTTTTTTAATACTGTTTTCGTAAACTTTGTTGCTAAAGAATAAGTATTGTCCATGGTTGATTGCAGCTCCAGGATGCTCGCTTTCCGTGGGGCGTGCGGTGAGCCTCCTCGCCGCACAGCGCCTGCATGAGTCTCACCTGTCACGCTACTCCCACAGGAGTCTAGCACCTTCCGCTTCAATCAACCTAACAGTTGTTTGTTCAAAGAATTTATAAAAAAACAATCTTTTAGAAAAAGGCCTTGTTTAATGCTTAAAAATTCTATTAATTAATTGTGGATGCTTCATCATATAGACTAATTTTTTGAGAGATATTTAATAGTATATATAGAAAAAAGGTGTAAAAATGGATTTATTTTACTATTGGAATCTATAGGATGTTATGATGTAAATGTAGTCATTTAAAATACATTTTAGGGTATAGGAGGAACTAATGGAGACCTTTTGTTCAAAGTGTAATACGGAAATGGTAGAGGCAAAACTAGATAGCAATGGTCCGATTCGTGTTTCAAGAAAACTGGAAAAAGCAGGCTTATTAGGAGTGAAATCTGCAGGCCTTTCGACAGTTGAAGCATTTGTTTGCCCAAGCTGCGGCCTCATTGATTGGTATGCAGCAGAACCGAGTAAGCTTTACTAGTTGAAGTTTCATAAAACAAGTTGAAAAGGAGCAATGGCTATGAATAGTGAGAAAAAACAGCTTTGGATGCAATTAATGGATAATGGTTTTTTTACAGCCATATTCGTCGCGTTATTAGGGGTTTTTGCACTTGCTTTTGCATTACTAAAATAATAGATTAAAAGGAGGCTGTTTAGAAAGCAGCCTTTTTTTAACGGTTAAATGTGCACTGTCACACTCCTCCCCAAATCCCATATTTTATAAAGATTCCTTTCCGCATACACTACTTTTCCTTTTCTGGAGTGATCCATTTGTTGAAAAATTTATTACCAATTACGGCTATTTTCTGTCTTTCCTTAAGTGCGTGGCTGCTTCCGTCTCAAACGTTTCATGATCATTTTCCGGCATTAGAGATATTTGGCAAAATGGGAACTTGCATATCATTGCTTATCTTCGTGATATTTAGTCTTGTTCAATTATTTTATTTCACACCTAAAAAGTAATGACAACAGGAATGGCAATGATTATTTATTGCCATTCCGTAAAAATTATCCACATGGTATAGTAATGGGAGATCATGTCGAACAGTGTAGTTCTTTTCCGGGAACGTCTTCTATTCATTTGCGTCTTATTTGCCCTAGGCTGACCAGGGAGCTTGCGCTTTTCTAATTCTTCTTATGACTATTTTTAAAATGAGGTAAAAAAACAATGAGATTTATAGATATTGAGGATTATAACCCCTTGACGATGCAGCTTGCGATGCCGATTTATGATCGGATGAGAAGGGTGTTATTAACGGCAGGTCGAACCATTCATCCTAACTACTTAGAGCGAATGAAAGCGATTGGAGTGTCAACTCTTGTTGTGGAGGATGCTGAGTCAACAGGGATTACGCTCGAGGAAATGCTTGATATGCCGACATGGATGGACACGATTGCCGTTGTACAGCAGGCATTTGAGGATGCTTCAAAGAAAAAAAGATTAAATGTGGTGGCACTTCAAAAGGCAGCTGCGACACTTATTAAAGAAGTGGTTGCCCATAAAACGATTATTTTAGTGCCTACATCATCATTATCAGAAGACTTGGGACACTATGCTCACTCAGTGAATGTCGCGCTTTTAAGCTTACAAATGGCCAAACATTTAGGCTATAATCAAGGACAACTCAGGGACTTGGCTCTTGGGGCATTGTTACATGATATCGGCAAAGCGGTCACAGATCAAGAACAAGAACATCCAATAAAAGGCTTTGAGATCATAAAGGACAATCGGGAAATTAGTCTATTGTCCGCACATATTGCTTACCAGCATCATGAATATATTAATGGTCAAGGTTATCCGAGAAAACTTAAAGGACAAGCTGTTTTAGAGCTTCCGCAGGTCGTAGGGATTGCAAATGTATACGATCATTTGTTATCAGATAAAAAAATCCCCCCACATGAAGCGTTAGAATATATTATGACAAAAAGTGATGAAGAATTTTCCTATAAAGTAGTCCAAGCATTTGTAGGCAGCGTCCCATCTTATATACCCGGTACAAAGGTAGAGCTGTATACAGGAGAGCAGGCAATTGTCATAGGCATTAAAAAGCATTTGCAGCGCCCGATTATTCGGTTTTTAAAAAGTGGTGAAGAGATGGATTTATCAGAACATCCTGCTGTTGTGGTAAAAAAAGTAGTGAACACTAGTCAAGAGGACTAGTGTCCACTTTTAAGATAAAAGAGATTCAGTATATTTCCTCAATAGATTATTCAGCAAATTGAAAGGGTTAGAGAAGATGAAGGAAAATATATCATCTACGATTAAGGAACCGAATATGAAGCTTATTCTAGTGCTTCTCCTATTAGGAAGCATAGGATCGATCATTTTCGCAATAGGGATTGGTCCAGTTTCTCTTCATCCTAGTACAGTAGCAAAAATATTAATTAGCAAACTGCCATTTTTAACCGATAATCTTCATCCTAGCTGGACGAGGATAGATGAAAATATTGTTTGGAATTTACGCCTGCCAAGGGTATTACTCGGAATGCTTGTTGGTGCATCATTAGCTGTAACAGGTGTGGCCATGCAGGCCTTAGTAAGGAATCACTTGGCGGATCCATTTATTCTCGGTGTTTCTTCAGGGGCATCTGCTACAGCCACTTTAGGGATGCTGTTTGGCGTCTTTTCGTTTTTTGGCACCTATGCCCTTTCGATTAGTGCGTTTATTGGTGCGGCAGCTACGATTATGATTGTTTATACCATTTCAAGGGTTAGAGGAAGAATTAATATTACGCAATTATTATTATCAGGTGTTGCCATTGCAATGATCATGGATGCGGTAACAAATGTGATCACTTTAAGCGCTCCAAATGCATTAGGGTTACATAATGCTGCGTTTTGGATGTCTGGCAGTTTAGTAGGAGCGAAGTGGGGCTATTTAACACTGCCGCTAATCGTCATCCTTCTTTGTATGACAATTCTCATGATCCATTACCGTGCCCTGAATGCATTGCTTTTAGGGGAAGAAGCTGCTGGAACGTTAGGGACTGATGTTAAGCGCGTGCAAAAAGTACTTGTGTTAGTTGCATCACTTTTAGCAGGTACAACGATTGCCGTTAGCGGTTCGATTGGCTTTATTGGATTAATGGTTCCGCATATCACAAGATTATTAATCGGTTCAGATCATAAAAGAGTTTTACCTGTGAGTGCTTTATTAGGAGGCATTTTAGTCATTTGGACGGATGTTGTCGCTAGAATCGTCATTGCACCTGAAGAATTGCCGATCGGTCTTCTAACAGCTATCATTGGCGGGCCATTTTTTATTTGGTTACTAAAACGAAACTCCCGAGCATAAAGAGGTGGAAGCATGAAATTACAAGTAGAGAATATAAGCTTTTCCTATGATGATTTGAAAATTATTGAAGATATTCGCCTCCATGTAGAAAAAGGTGAGTTTATTGGGCTATTAGGACCAAATGGAAGCGGCAAGTCCACGATCTTGAAAACATTATATCGAGCCCTGGATCCAGATGCTGGAGATGTTCGATTAGATGATGATGATTTACTGAAGATGAAAATAAAAAAGGTTGCTAGAAAAGTTGGGGTTGTTGGGCAAGAAAACAATATTCCTTTTGATTTTAAAGTAGAAGAAATCGTCGCAATGGGAAGAAATCCATACAAAAAGCTTTTTGAAGGGGACACACAGGTAGATAAAGAGATTGTCGAAAAAGCCTTAAAACAAACAGGCATAGAAGATTTAGCAAAGAGAAATTATATCCAGCTTTCAGGTGGAGAAAAGCAAAGAGTGTTAATCGCAAGAGTATTGGCACAGCAGACCGACTTTTTACTGCTGGATGAACCAACTAATCATTTAGATATTTACTATCAATTGCAAATGTTTGATTTGGTTAAGGGATTGGGAGTAACGGTATTAGCTGCAATTCATGATCTTAATATTGCGGCACTTTATTGCGATCGGATTTATGTGTTAAAAGAAGGGCGTTTATACAAAGCAGGGACACCAGAGGAAATTTTAACACCAGAAGTCATTTTTGAGGTGTACGGTATTCAAGTCGATGCCACGATCCATCCCATAACGAATAAGGTATCGATTACGTATTTACCGAAAAGTTTACATGAAAAGGAGAAGTGAACGTGAGCAAAAAATACTTTTGGGGATTTGCAGCTTTAGTCATTGTAACGGTCTTATTTGCTGGATGTCAGTCATCCCCAAATAAAACGGTTCAAAAGGAGTCAGCAGAAGCAAATTCAACCCAATATGAATCTTTGACTTTTGACAATTATGGCAGAGAAGTAGTGATCACAGAAAAACCGCAAAACGTGTTAACTCTAGGGCCGAATAGTACAGAGTTATTCGTTGCATTAGGGCTGACAGATTACGTAATTGGCAGTAGTCTTAACAATCATAGCAGAGGACCCCTTCCTGAATATGAAGACGATTATAAGAAAATACCGGAATTAACATATGGTTCAGCTACAAGAGAAGCTGTTACAACGAGCGGGGCAGATTTTATTTACGGAATTGATTGGGAATTCGGTGGTGAAGGCTTAGATATAGAGGAACTAGAAAGCTTTGGCATCAAAACATATATGAATGGTGCGACAACATTAGAGGAGATATACCAAGAGATTCATGACCTAGGCAAGATTTTTCAAATAGAAGAAGTTGCAGCAGATTTCGTTAACGACCAAAAAGCTAGAATTGCCAAGGTTCATGAAACAATTTCTGATCAAGAACCCGTTGATGTGCTAATTTATGATAGTGGTGGAGATGGTGTATTTACAGCAGGTGGAACAAATTTCGAAACCTTATTAATTGAACTTGCTGGTGGGAAAAACGTATTTGATGATATAAAAGATAAACAATGGACAACAGTAAGCTATGAAGAGGTTTTAGCCAGGGAACCAGATGTGATGGTCATCCATGATTATGATGCGCCTTCATTAGAACAAAAAATAGAAGATATTAAAAACGATCCTGCCCTTTCACAGCTGGATTGTGTGAAAAATGAAAGGTTTGTTTCAATTACTTTAGAAAGCGTGTTGCCAGGTGACCGAATGGCTTATGCAGTTGAGACGTTAGCAAAAGGGTTTTATCCAGAGGTATTTGAATAAAGGATTTTAGCTTTTGAAGTCTTGACAATATTGTGTATTAAACCTAGGATTAAGTATATTTTATTTATTGATCTATAAAAGAGACACACTTCTTTTTATATAAGGGTGTGTTTTTTTGTTGAAAGTTCGTATTGCCTCCTTATGAAGCGTTGGAATTGACTATGACTAAAAGTGATAATGAAATACATACACAAAGTGGTACAAGCTTTTGTGAATAGTGTTCCATTCTATATTCCCGGTACCAACCTAAAATTGAAATTATTCTTCATTAATAGAATCATTCCTTCACAAATTGAATTTTTCCCGCCAAATAGTCTAATACTAACCAATGCACCTTATGTATGCTTCTTAGTTGTGGAATATCTATCAAAAAAGCTCACTTTCCCTTTTACAGAAGGGGGAATGTTTTTGTTAAAGTTCTATTATTTTCAGGCGGTGTCAGTCACAGAAACAACAGGTTTGTCATGACTTGCGCGACAAAGTTAGTTTTCATCTTCCTTGAAGAACTGACTTTTCATCATTATCATATAGTAGTGTTATTTATTATTAACTATTAATGAAAGGGAGACAATATATGGCTCAATCTAATATAAAAGTAAGAGTACAGAAGTTTGGTAACTTCCTTAGTTCTATGGTCTTGCCGAATATCGGTGCCTTCATAGCATGGGGGTTAATTACAGCGCTTTTCATTCCAACTGGCTTCTTTCCAAATGAAAGCCTTGCCAATTTAGTTGGACCGATGGTGACTTACCTGTTGCCTCTGTTAATCGGTTATACAGGAGGTAAAATCGTTCACGATCAACGTGGAGGAGTTGTCGGTGCAATAGCGACAATGGGTGTCATTGTGGGTGCCCCTGATACTCCGATGTTTTTAGGTGCAATGGTGATGGGTCCTTTAGGCGGATATGTCATCAAGAAGTTTGATCAGATGATTGAAGGCAAGATTCGTTCTGGTTTTGAAATGCTTGTTAATAACTTCTCTGCGGGTATCCTTGGGGCAATCCTGGCAATCCTGGCATTTCTAGGTATTGGACCTGCAGTTGATGCTTTCACAGAAGTACTCGTGGGTGGTGTTGACTGGCTGATCGAAGCAGGATTATTGCCATTAACGAGTATCTTAATTGAACCTGCCAAAATTCTTTTCTTAAACAATGCAATCAACCATGGTGTCCTGTCACCGATTGGTTTGGAGCAGTCTCAGAGTACCGGAAAGTCGATCCTCTTCTTATTGGAGGCTAACCCAGGTCCTGGTCTTGGCGTATTGCTTGCATTCATGCTGTTCGGCCGCGGGACGGCAAAACAGTCTGCATCAGGAGCTGGTATCATTCATTTCTTTGGGGGGATCCATGAAATTTACTTCCCATATGTATTGATGAAACCAATGCTTTTCCTTTCTGTCATTCTTGGAGGAATGAGTGGGGTGTTTACGCTCGTGTTATTGGGCGGGGGTCTTCAAGCTCCAGCATCTCCGGGAAGTATACTTGCTATCGCGGCAGTTACACCTGCTGATGGAATGGTTTATCTTGCGAACTTTGCAGCGGTGCTTGTAGCTACAGTTGTATCATTCGTCGTTTCAGCAATCGTGATGAAAACAAGCAAGACAAATGATGAGGACATTAATGCAGCAACGAAGAAAATGGAGCAAATGAAAGGTAAGAAAAGCTCTGTTGCAGGTCATGTTGCTCAAAATCAAGGAACACTTCCTGAAGAGGTTAACAAAATCGTTTTTGCATGTGACGCAGGTATGGGATCAAGTGCCATGGGTGCTTCTTTACTTCGCAAGAAAGTGAAGGAAGCAGGATTGGATGTATCCGTTACAAATACAGCAATCAGCAATATCCCAGCTGATGCTCAAGTCGTCATCACTCAGGAAGAGCTGACTCCTAGAGCGAAGAATAAAGTGCCAGATGCATACCATATTTCGGTTGATAATTTCTTATCCAGCCCTGAGTACGATAAACTTATTGCAAGTCTGCAAGGCGGCATTACAGAAGAGCAGGCAGAACTTGTAGAGGAATCCGAGCAGGAAGCTGTCGATACAGAACCCAATATGGATAAAGATGATGATCTTTTATTAGAGGAAAACATTTTTATCGGTAAGGAATTTGCCAATAAAGAAGAAGCTATCCGCTTTGCCGGGGAAGCATTGGTGAAAGCTGGATACGTGGAAGAAAGCTATGTAGACGCAATGATTGAACGTGAAGGCATCACAACAACGTATATGGGGAATAACGTGGCAATCCCACATGGTACTGAAGAAGCGAAGAAAGCAGTTCTTAAATCAGGCTTTACTGTTATCCAAGTACCAAATGGCGTTGACTTTAATGGTGAGCAGGCCAAGTTAATCTTCGGTATTGCCGGAAAAGACGGCACACACTTAGAAATCCTTTCAGGTATAGCTGTGATCTGTTCTGAACAAGAAAATGTGGATCAGTTAGTACAGGCAAAAACAGCAAAAGAATTAATGGATATTATCAACAGCAAATAAAGAAGAATGGAGAAAGGTGGGTTATACCTGCCTTTCTGTTCTGTTTTTTAAGGGAACAAAGAAGTTACAATGTTTCTTTCTATTCCTGATCATACAAAAAGCGTTTATAGTAAAGAGGTTTGGGGATCTTAGTTAAATGTTGCCTGTAAGGTGTTGGTTGGGATTTGTGCAACACTTTCAGCGGAATAACCCAATGTTTATAAATGGCTGTTTTCGCAAAGATTGTTGTTTTTGAATACTATTTTAACTCTATAGTGGAATGGAGCGGAAGACACTCGACTCCTGCTTCGAAATGCGGAAGCGCCTGTTCAGCCCCGACAAGCATAAGACGCTCTTGAATAGAAGACGTTCTTTGTCTTCAATTCAAGAGTGGCTTATGACCTCGAGGGGCTAGGCGCTGGAGCAAGACAAGGGAGAAGAGGAAAGGCCGAGACCCCGCAGGCATAGCTGAGGAGGCTCGGCTTCCTCCCTGCGGAAAGCGAGTGTCTGGAGCGCAATGGAACGAACTAATTTTTCACCTTTAACTGCATTAAAAACAACAAAGTATGCGAAAACAGCCTTATAAAAAAAACAGCAATGTTTACGAATAAAGCTTAAAGGAAAGCTTATAAAAGAAGTGAGTGGATAGAATGTTTATTACTTCCAGAGAAAAATCCATCATTGATCTAATCATAAGAACATCCGGAAAGCATACTGTTTCAACTCTGGCTGATTATTTGAATGTTAGCGGAAGAACCATTCAACGGAATCTGAAATCAGTAGAAAAAATTCTAAATGAGTACCAATTAGAGTTAAAACGAACGAACAACGAAGGTCTTTTCATTGACGGGAAAAATGAACATATATTCAAGCTGATCCAAAAGTTGGCCGACGTCATTCCTACTGATGAAACTCCTAAGGAAAGAAAATTAAGCCTGCTGATTACATTGCTTCATGAAGGGCCTTATTTTAAAAAACAGGTGCTTGCGAATCAGTTGGGTGTCAGTCCTGCAACCCTCACCGTATACCTCGATGAGCTTGCAGATTGGTTAAGTAAATTTTCGGTTACTCTCACGAGAAAAAGGGGAGTCGGTGTGGAGATTTCTGCTGATGAGGCAAGTAAGCGGCACGCTCTGGCAAATTTCTTTCTGGTCTATTTTTATGAAGATATTATTGAAAGCTTGTACCATATTCAAAAAGGGAGCCAGCTGTCTGAACCTGTTTTAGGTTACTTTTCTCCTGAAAGTATGCAAGTCGTCGATCAAGTAACCAACTCAACTTTAAATAAAGAGCAGACAAGGTTGATAGACAGTGATTATATCAGACTCATTGTGTATATATGCCTGACCATTCAGAGAACCAAAAATAATTTGCTTTTAGATGAATGGGTAAAGTCTAACAACGACTATACCCATGAAAATAAACTGATCGAGATCATAGGGGATAAGTTGAAATCAATGCTCTCAATAGCAATTACGAACAGTGATATACATTTTTTAAGTGTCATTTTAAAGGGGTCAAAAGTTCAAACGGCGGACTCTATAGATTACGATAGTATCATTTTAGGGCAGCTCATTAAAAAGGTGATAGAGGATGTATCCTCGAAGCTACACGTAAACTTGTCTGATGACTTTTCTTTATACCAAGGGTTGCTGGCGCACATGGAACCCTCCATTTTTCGGCTGAAACAGAAAATGGATCTATTCAATCCGATGACAGAAGACATCAAGAAGAAGTATCCCGTTTTGTTTATGGCTGTAAAGAGCAGCTTGGAACGTGTATTTAAGGATATTCATTTTCCAGATGATGAGGTTGCCTTTATTGTTCTTCATTTTGGCTCTGCGCTGCTTATGCATGAAGAAGAAGTGAAAATCAAAGCTGTGGTTGTCTGTCCAACTGGTATCGGTACATCCAAGATGCTTGCTAGCAGGATTCAAAAGGAAATAGCAGAGATTCATTCTGTTGAGATCCTTTCACTCAAAGATTTTGAGTCTGCTTCCCTTAGGGGAGATGATATTGTCATTTCCACTGTAAGGCTTCCGTTTACAGATATTGATTATACACTGGTGAGTCCGCTTCTGAGTGAAAAAGATATAGGATCCATCCGGAATTATTTGCAAAATAACTTAGAGAAGCTGACAAAGGATAGAATGTCCGTAAATACTGCTAAAAAAGAAGCCGGAAATGAAACGCAGCCTAAAGTGAGAAATCTTTTACAGGAAATAAAAGATGTTCATTCCAGCATTGAGTCCATTCTTGATAATTTCCGAGTTTATAGAAAACAATATGCCGGCAGCCATTTAAACATATTAAATGAAATGGTCGGACAGGCAGAAAAAGATGGTCTCCTTACTGATTCGAATGAGGTTATGCGTGAGTTGGAGGAGAGAGAGAAAAAGGGCGGGCTCGGGATACCGAACACAACTATGGGCTTGTTCCATTGCCGCAGTGAAAGTATCCGGGAGTTAATTTTCCAAGTATCCCACCTTAATCAGCCTTTTATGATTAAGGGGATGGATGGCCGGGAAATGCCCATGAAAAGCCTGCTTTTGATGCTTGCCCCGGCAAACATGAGCAAAAGGGAACAGGAGATACTGAGTATCATTAGTACTAGTCTGATCGAGAATAATATATCCATGATGATTTTCTCATCTTCTAATGAATCGATGATTCGAAAAAAGCTGGAAGATCTATTTTTAGATTACTTACAAAATTATATACGAATGGAATGATAATGATGAAAAAAGTAGTTCATTTTGGTGCTGGGAATATCGGAAGAGGATTTATTGGAGCACTATTTTCTCAATCTGGTTATCACGTAACCTTTGTGGATATTGCCGAACAGATCATTAATAAACTGAATGAGGATAAAAAGTATAATGTCGTTTTGGCCACTGAAGAGAAAGAGACTGTGACAATCGAAAATGTGTCTGGTTTAAACAATATTCATCAGGAAGACGAAGTAATCAAAACCATTTCTGAGGCTACCTACCTGACAACGGCAATCGGTCCAAATATTTTGCCGAGAATCGCACCGTTAATTTCCCGAGGTATTACGAATCGTATTGCCTCTAATGACGAAAAACTGTATGTTATCGCTTGTGAAAACCAAATTGGTGCAACAGATATTTTAAAAGAGCATATTTTGGAAAACCTTGATGAAGAAACAAAGGCAAAAGTTGAAGGCCGCGTTTATTTCTTCAATTCTGCCGTTGACCGTATTGTACCGATCCAGGATCAGGAATCTTTAGATGTACTTGTTGAGCCTTATTACGAATGGGTTGTGGAAACAAAAGAAACCATTCCTTCAGTCAATGGAATGACAATTGTAGAAGATCTTGCTCCGTTTATTGAGAGAAAATTGTTTACGGTTAATACAGGTCATGCGGTTATTGCTTACTTTGGTTACCTTCAAGGAAAAGAGACAATCGATAAAACATTGGCAGATGAACAGATCGAAGAACAGGTGAAGGAAACGTTGAAGGAAACTGGAGCCTATTTAGTTAAGCAGTATGGCCTTAATGAAGAAGAACATATGGCATATATTAATAAGAACATTGAACGCTTTAAAAACCCCTTTTTAAACGATGGTGTGACCAGAGTAGGTCGTGCACCAATCCGTAAATTAGGACCTGAAGACCGTCTGGTTCGCCCGACAACAGAGGCACAAAAAGCCGGCCTGCCTTATTCTAACCTTGCAAAAGCAATTGCTGCTGCATTGCTGTTCGATTATCAAGAAGATTCCGAAGCAATGGAGATCCAGAACATGATTAAAGAAGATGGAGTAGCAGCTGTTCTTAAAAAGGTGAGTAACCTAGAAGAAGATAGTGAGATTACACAAGAAGTTAAAAAGCAATATGAGTTATTAAAGAAATAAACGAAAGACTTTCACTATGTCGCCCACCTAAAGAAAGGGCGGCATTTTTGTTTAATGAAAGTGTGTCAATTTGTGTCGAATGATAGATTTTTTATTGAAGTTGATAGATTATCAGGCAAGGTTGATAGATTTTTTAAGGAAGTTGAAAAATTAAGAGGCAAAGTTGATAGATTACTAAAGAGAGGAACTTATTTAGTTACTACCCAAGTGCACATTTCGGGTTATTGCATCCGGTTTTATGTTGTTCGTCACCCATACAGTGAAAATGCCTTCCATAAAAATACGCCCACCGTCCCTCTAAGACAGTGAGCGTTAATCGACAAATTACGGGTGGTGACAGGCACCAAAACTACTTCTGTAAATCCGCAGCCCCTTGTGCAATCAGATCAAACAACTCTTCAAGATCATCCGCCTCTACGCAAGAGAACGCAATACGTAAGTCTGTTGAGTTAATAGAAATGGTTCCAACTCCATATTGATCTAACAGATGTAAACGTAATTCCTCAGCATTGATATTGTTCAGCTTCAAGCACATGAAGTAGCCTGAGTTAAACGGATAGTACGTCCAGTACTTCTGGTATTCCTCTTTTGCCAGCACTTCTTTTGTTTTGTCGGCACGGCTTTTCATTAACGCGAATTTTTGTTCTTTTTCAACAGCAAATTCATCTGATTTTAATGATTGTAAAATGAGCGTCTGAGAAGGGTGTGAGCTGCTTGAGATTGTCCCCCTGATTAGACCCTTTGTTTTTTGTTCTAAGGCATTCAATACGTTTGCAGATTTGCTAGCATAAGTGATAAAACCAACACGGAAGCCCCATACATAGTTTTCCTTAGTTGCCCCGTCGATTTTCACAGCCAAAATACGCTCATGTGCATCTGCTAAATAACTGAAAATCGATTCAGTCATAGAGTCTTCGTAGAATAATCCGAAGTAGGCATCATCGATAAGAGCGACGATATTTAAGCCTTCTTCAGCAGCTTCTGTTAAGACTGCGGCAATTTCCTTTGCTTCAGACTCAAGCGGTGTGTAGCCGGTTGGGTTGTTCGGGAAGTTTAACAGAACAATCACTTTACCAGCTGATTTTTGCGCTTCAATAGTAGCTTTTAAGCCGGCTGTGTTAAAGCCGTTTTCCTCATTAAATAATGGGAATGTTGCTACCGTTGCACCACGACGTGTTTTAAACGTGATGTTGTAATTTCCCCAATACTTATCAGGTACAATAACCGGTGTACCTTCATCAGCAAATAAGTCTGCTGCGATACTTAAGCCGTGAGTAAGGGCATTTGTGACAATTGGTGAACCTACGACATCTTTATTTAAACTTGGGTTATCTTTAAAGATTTTTTCCTGCCATACTTTACGTAATTCTTCTTTTCCTTGAGGTGGTGCATAAGGATAAAGATCCTTAGGTGCTACTTTATCGCCAAAAAGGTCTTGCATGTGTTGAAAGTGCATAGGCTGATTGTTTTCTGTTGCAATACCGATTGTTGCATTAAAACGATGAGCTTTTTTTCCTGCTTCTGCCGATTGACTTAAGATTCCTTTAGGATAGAACATTTCCTTTCCAAGCTGAGACAACATGTTATAGGCGTGTTCGTTATCCTCTTTCATTGCTTGATTTAAAGCTTGTGCTAATTCATTCATGATCCTTTTTTTCACCTCTATAGGAAATAAAAATTTAGAATTTCATTAAGAGATATTTTATCATAGTGAAGGGGCTTCTCACAGTGGTAATATAAAAAAATTGACAAATAAATCATCAAACAACTTACTTTCAAGATATACTAAGTATGAGAAAAGAAAAAGATATGAGAGGATCACATATGGATATTGCATCAATTTTAATCGGAGTTATATTCTTTTTAAATACTGTCTTTGCGATTGTGGTGATTTTTAGAGAGCGAAGAGATGCAACATCGTCATGGGCATGGCTATTGGTGCTGTTTTTTATCCCGCTATTAGGATTTTTGCTGTATCTTTTATTTGGCCAAAATTTAAGCAGGTACCGAATGTTTCAATGGGAGGACCGAAAAAAACTCGGAATTGAAAAGCTGCTTGCCACTCAGTTGGAAGAGATCCGGCAAAATACATTTGTTTTTAAAAATGAAACAGCCCAAAAATATAAGCAGCTGATCAACATGCATGTCATTAATAATGATGCGGTGTTAACAGACGATAATGCGGTAGAGATTTTTACAGATGGAAAAGAAAAGTTTGATTGTCTGTTGCATGATATTGAACAGGCAAAACATCATATTCACCTGCAGTACTATATTTTAAAAAATGATGAGCTTGGTAAACGTTTAGTTTCTGCGTTGGCTAGGAAAGCAGAGCAAGGTGTAAAGGTAAGAGTTTTATATGATGATCTTGGGTCAAGAAGCTTAAGGCCAAAGTTTTTTAAGGAGTTACGCAAGGCTGAAGGGGAAGTTGAAGTGTTTTTTCCTTCAAAGCTAAGGCTAATTAATTTGCGTTTAAATTATCGAAACCATCGGAAATTAGTGATCATCGATGGAAACATCGGTTATGTTGGAGGATTTAATGTAGGAGATGAATATTTAGGGCTTGACCCATCCTTTGGCTATTGGCGTGATACACATTTGAAAATTCAAGGAACAGCCGTCCATGCCATTCAAGCCCGGTTTATCCTTGATTGGAATCAAGCGACAGAAAAAAGAGTCATTTCGTATTCTCCTGAATTGTTTCCTGAGCCGCAAAAAGCAGGTGAGACCAGCCTGCAAATCGTAACAAGCGGTCCTGATTCTGAATGGGAGCAAATAAAAAATGGGTATATGAAGATGATCTCATCAGCCAAAGAGTCTATATACATCCAAACACCATATTTTATTCCTGATGCAAGTATATTAGATGCCTTAAAGATTGCATGTTTATCAGGTGTTGAAGTAAAACTGATGATTCCAGATAAGCCTGACCATCCATTTGTCTATTGGGCCACACTTTCTTATGTTGGGGAGCTCTTAAAATCCGGGGCAAAAATTTATATTTATGAAAATGGATTTATCCATGCCAAAATGATTGTCGTCGACCATGAAATTGCCTCAGTGGGGACAGCAAATATTGACATGAGAAGCTTTAAATTGAATTTTGAGGTCAATGCATTTGTATACGATGTTGAGATTGCCACCAAGCTGTATCAGGAATTTATTCATGATATGGAAAAATCGAAAGAATTAACGTTAGAGGCATATGTTCAACGTTCAAAAAGAATTCGCGTTAAAGAATCGATTTCTAGACTGCTTTCACCAATTTTATAAAAGACTCGCCGATTGGCGAGTCTTAGTATTAAAAAGTCTGAGCAAAAGATTGTTCAGGCTTTTTGTATTCAGCGTTTTTCTTCTTCATTCGGATCTTCTAACTGAAAAAATTGCTCAATCATTTGTTTTAAAGATTTTAAGTCAGGGATGTCTATTATATTTCCCAGCATTCCTTTAATGACGGGCTTGCGTGGAGACTCTAGACGAATTTCTTCTTCTAATACATCTAATGTGACCTGAATGTCATCATTATCGGTTTTATCCTTCATCAGTTTAATATTTTGAAGGATGTCTTCTTTATTTAGCTGAGAAGGTGGATTCGATAGTTGAAAAATAAATTCGGTTGTTAAAATCGGTTCCTCATCAGACTTCATATACCCTTCTACTAGATCATCTGCTCTTCTTAACATAAACACCGCTAGTTTTTCTAAATCCACAGAACTCAAATCAAAGATAATGAGTTTGAAATAGGACTGTGCAATGCCTTGCAGGATCATATTCAAATCAAAAATATACCGTTCGATTTTTGACCCGTAAATGGCCAAAAGTGATGTGTGATAAAAATTCCCAATATACTCGGTCATTTTTTTAATCATCAATTCGACTTCATGATTAATTGGGATGGCTTGTTCACGGGATTGCATAATAATAAAATCCTTGTTCTTTTTTATTTCTTCAAACTGTGTTTTTAGCTGAAGGACAAAGGCATCTCGCGGTGACAGCTCTTGAACCGGCACAGATTCAATTTTATCCTGGACTAATTGGAATATATAGTTTAGTGCAGCAAGAAGGAGAGCATCCTTTGACTTAAAGTAAAGGTAAAAAGCCCCTTTTGACATTCCGCAGGCATCAACAATTTCTTGAATAGATGTGGATGAATACCCTTTTGTCGCAAATATTCTAACTGCCGTCTCAATCATTTTCTTCTCTTTCTCTTTCATCTTAGGTCTCCTTACAAAAAGACTTAATGATTAATAAAATCAATCATTACCAATACTTACTACATTGCAACAAAGTTCGCAAAAACAGCCATTTACAAAAAATAAATCTATTATTAACACAATGTTCATTGACTTATGACCGACTAGTCATTTATATTATTGGGTATTGTGACCCATTAGTCAATTTGAAATCTTATCATTGGAGGATAATATGAATAGCATAATTAATTTTGTGTTAAGAAACAAGTTTGCCGTGTGGCTACTGACGATTATTATTACAGTAGCAGGGCTGTATTCCGGGTTAAATATGAAGCTTGAAACAATCCCGAATATTAATACCCCAGTCATTTCTGTCACGACCATTTATCCAGGTGCGACACCTGAGGAAGTGACTGAACAGGTAACAGAGCCAATTGAGCAGCTTGTTCAAAACTTAAACGGAGTCAATGTTGTCAGCTCGAATTCTATGCAAAATGCTTCATCCATTCAAATTGAATACGACTTTGAAAAAAATATGGATGAAGCGGAAGATGAACTAAAGGATACAATAGATGGTCTTGAGTTACCTGAAGAGGTAGAGGAGCCGACTGTATCTCGATTAAGCTTAAATGCCTTCCCAATTTTAGCATTAAGTATTGCGAATGATGAACAATCACTTGCAGAACTAACATCGATCGTTGAGGATGAAATTGTTCCTGCCTTAAAAGGTGTTGATGGTGTTTCCTCTGTGCAAGTATCTGGTCAGCAGCTAGAAGAAGTCGAATTTACATTTAAGAAAGATAAAATGGAAGAATTAGGACTTGATGAAGAAACCGTTCAAAATCTCATCCAAGGGGCGAATGTGAATTTTCCATTAGGTCTATACACGATCGATGATACTGAAAAGTCTGTTGTAGTAGATGGGAATATTACAAGTATTGAAGACCTGAAGAACTTGGAAATCCCAGTTATGCCTGCAACCCAAGGCAGTGAACAGGCTGGTATGCAGGGTGCACCATCACCTGATATGACCGATCAGTCACCGGGTGCTGATGCAGCCCAAGCTCAAGGAACGGCACCAAAAAATATTGAGCTTCCATCTATTAAACTATCAGAAATTGCTGATATCAAATTAGTAGGAAAAGCAGAATCTATTTCCAGAACAAATGGTAAAGAAGCAATCGGGGTCCAAATTGTCAAAGCAACTGATGCAAATACAGTTGATGTGGCAAATGGAGTTAGTGAGGAATTAGAAAAATTTGAAGATAAAATCTCCGGGTTGGATGTCGTCTACACATTAGACCAAGCAACACCGATTGAAGAGTCTGTTCATACAATGCTAAGCAAAGCGATGTTTGGAGCTCTTTTTGCAGTCGCGATTATTCTCTTATTCTTAAGAGATATTAAATCAACACTGATCTCAGTGATCTCCATTCCATTGTCATTATTAATCGCGATTCTTCTATTAAAGCAGATGGATATTACGCTAAATATGATGACGTTAGGGGCAATGACTGTTGCCATCGGTCGTGTTGTCGATGACTCAATCGTTGTCATTGAGAATATTTACAGAAGAATGTCTCTAAAAGGAGAGCCTTTAAAAGGGAAAGCATTGGTTCGTGAAGCAACAAAAGAAATGTTTATGCCAATTATGTCCTCTACAATCGTAACAATCGCTGTATTTTTACCGTTAGCGCTTGTAAAAGGTATGATTGGTGAGCTGTTTATGCCATTTGCATTAACAATGGTATTTGCCCTATTAGCTTCATTATTAGTGGCCATTACAATCGTTCCAATGATGGCGCATAGCTTATTTAAGAAGAATTTATATGGTGAAGGTAAAAACCTTAAGCAGCATGATGAGCACAAGCCGGGGAAAATGACGAATGCATACCGTTCGATTTTAAATTGGACATTAAACCATAAAATCATTACATCTGCGATTGCGATTATTATGCTAGTTGGAAGCTTATTCCTTGTTCCTGTGATCGGTGTAAGTTTCCTTTCATCAGAAGAACAAAAAATGATGATCGTTACGTACAAGCCAACACCAGGTGAAACAAGAGAACAAGCCGAAGAAGTAACAGAAGTAGCAGAAAATTTCTTCATGGACCGTGAGCATGTCAAAACGGTTCAATATTCACTAGGTAGTGAAAATCCTATGAACCCAGGTGACACAAATAGTGCAATGTTCTTCATTGAATATGATGAAGACACACCGAATTTTGCTAAAGAAAAAGAAAACGTAATGGAAGACTTGAAGGAAACAGCAACAGGCGGCGGAGAGTGGGCGTCACAAGACTTCACGTCAACGGGTGCAAGCAATGCCATTACGATGTATGTATACGGAAATAGTATGAAAGAGATCGAACCGGTTGTGAATGAGATTTCTGACATTATGAAAGACAATAAAGATCTTGATAATGTAGAAACAAGTATCTCTGAAACGTATGAGGAATATACATTTGTTGCGAATCAAGACGAGCTAAGCAAGCTTGGCTTAACAGCAGCTCAAATTGGCATGGAGCTTAGCCCAACAAGAGAGCGACCGGTGTTAACGAAGATTGAAAAAGATGGAAAAGAACTGAATGTTTACATGCAAGTTGAAGAAGAAACAGTCGAAACAATTGATGATCTAACAGAAAAAACAATCCAGTCTCCTCTTGGCCAAGAAGTGAAAATTGGCGATGTTGTTGATGTACAAGAGGGAGAAACATCTGATACAATCACAAGACGTGACGGAAAAATCTATGTTCAAGTATCTGGTGAAATCAAATCAGATGATGTAGCAAAAGTATCAACAGACGTTCAAACAAAAGTTGATGATCTCGATCTGCCATCAAGCATAGAAGTAAATATGGGCGGTGTAACAGAGGATATTCAAGAATCATTTACACAGCTAGGATTAGCGATGATTGCAGCGATCGCGATCGTTTATCTCATTCTTGTGATAACATTTGGCGGAGGCTTAGCACCATTTGCGATTTTATTTTCTCTGCCATTTACGATTATCGGTGCGCTAGTCGGCTTGCTCATTGCGGGTGAGACACTAAGTGTTAATGCCATGATCGGTGCGCTTATGCTAATCGGTATCGTTGTGACGAACGCCATCGTATTAATTGACCGCGTTATTCACAAAGAAAAAGAAGGGTTAAGCACACGTGAAGCGTTATTAGAAGCTGGAACAACACGTCTCCGTCCAATCCTAATGACCGCAATTGCGACGATTGGTGCGCTTATCCCATTAGCGTTAGGTCTCGAAGGTAGCGGAATGATTTCAAAAGGGCTTGGTGTAACGGTTATTGGCGGTTTAACAAGCTCAACACTATTAACACTGGTTATTGTGCCAATTGTATATGAATTATTAAGCAAGCTGCGTAGAAAAAAATCATTAGTTGAAGAAGAGTAAAAGTGAAGGGCCTGACACATAGTTTGATGTGTTAGGTCCTTCTTTTTTCTCTTATAGGCATTCGATACAAAAATATATTTTCCAATTAGCCTGAAACAACTAGCGTTCAACTTATGATATAAGCTACAATACTTAGTAATCTGCATTTAGAAGGCATGTTTTGCCTTTCATATACGTATTTATCATATTAGGACAAGGCTTTACTTGATGGAGGATCAGCATAATGTTTTCAAAGGGAAAAAAAGATAAATTTTCAGAGCTTTTATTAAACATAACAAGCAACCTTCAAGAAACAACCAAATTTTGTGTTGAACAGAAGATTTCCAATCATCATGATTTGCAAATTTTTTTAGAACATGTAAAAGAGTATGAATCAGCAGGTGATGAACACATTCAAAGCATTACAAGGGAGCTCAACCAAACGTTTATCACTCCGATTGATCGTGAAGATATTTTACAGCTTGCCCTGCATATTGATGATGTTTTAGATGGAATTGAGCAGGTTGCTGCATTGCTTGAGATGTATTCAGTCACAAGCTTAACCAATCATATGAAGAAATTTTTGGACATAAATCATCAATGCTCAAAGGAAATTTCTGAGGCTGTTACCCTTTTATCATTGAAGAAATTGCAGTCCATTCCAGCGTATGCGTTAAAATTAAAAGAACATGAGACAAACAGTGATAACCTGCTTCGGACAGCTGTTAAAAATTTATTCGCAAACGTAAAGGATCCGATCAAAATCATTCAATATAAAGATATTTACGAGTCACTTGAAAGCATTGTAGATAGCTGTCGCAAGGTTGCGAATACATTAGACAGCATCGTGATGAAAAATGCGTAAGGAGACCGAATAAGTATGGATATGATGTTGATGATGACAATTTTGATTGTGATTGGAGCATTGTCTTTTGACTTTATTAATGGCTTTCATGATACGGCGAATGCCATTGCGACGAGTGTTTCAACCAAAGCTTTAAAGCCAAGACATGCGATTATATTAGCATCGTTGATGAATTTTATCGGAGCACTTACGTTTACAGGTGTTGCAAAGACAATTACAAGTGGAATTGTAGATCCATTTACGATTGAAAACGGATCTGTTGTGATTTTATCAGCGCTTATCTCAGCGATTGCCTGGAATTTAATCACGTGGTATTACGGAATTCCGAGCAGCTCGTCCCATGCAATCATCGGTTCTATTGTTGGGGCAGCGATTGCAGCTTCTGGTTTTGAGAGTATAAATTATTTAGGATTTTCAAAGATTGTGCAGGCACTTTTTTTATCTCCCGTTTTAGCATTTATCATTGGGTATATCGTATTTAGTCTATTTAAGGGTTTATTTCGAAATCACTCGTTAACAAAGTCAAATAATCGATTTCGCAGAATTCAAATTATCACTGCCGCATTTCAGGCTTATACACATGGTACAAATGATGCCCAGAAAGCAATGGGGATCATAACACTAGCCTTGATTGCCAACAACTATCATGAAACACTGGACATTCCATTTTGGGTCCAGCTCTCATGTGCACTTGCGATGGGTCTTGGGACATCAGTAGGCGGCTGGAGAATCATTCGAACTGTTGGAAATAAAATCATGAAAATCAGGCCTGTAAATGGAGTAGCTGCTGATCTTTCTTCAGCTTCCATCATTTTAGGAGCAACCTTTTTTCACCTGCCAGTCAGCACAACACATGTTATTTCATCATCAATTCTTGGAGTAGGGGCTTCACAACGTGCCAAAGGAGTAAATTGGGGGACAGCTCAAGCCATGGTATTTACATGGATTGTCACCCTGCCAGCATCAGCGGTTTTAGCTGGAATTGTTTATTATGTTCTTAACTTCATAATCTAAAGAATGAAGTAGAATTCGACTGAATTCTGCTTTTTTCTTAATTTCCGCTTCATAATAAGATAAACTATATACAATAGAAACGTTTTCAAACACGAGAGGTAAGGAGTCTTCCTGATGAAAAAGGTAATCATATTACTAGTAATCGTCTTTTTTGTTGTATGTGGTTTAGGTTTTTATTATGGCCAATCTGCATTAAAGTCTGAAAATAAAATAGTGAAAAGAGCAGATCATTTAGATCAACAGCTTATCGAGACCAAAGAGGAAGATAAAGAAATCATGACGACTACAGCTTCTTTCTCCGCTATTGGTGACATATTAATCCATGACCGGGTCTATCAGCCTGCACAAATTGCCGATGGGAAATATGACTTTACACCAAATCTTGAGCATGTTAGGTCTTTATTAAATGATGCTGATATAACCATTGCGAACCAAGAATCAATGATTGGTGGAACTGAGATTGGACTTTCTTCATATCCTTCTTTTAACAGCCCTTATGAAATCGGAGAAGTATTAAAGGATAGTGGGGTCGATCTTGTCACAATTGCCAACAACCATACCTTGGATCGTGGAGAGAAGGCAATCCAAAGTGCAATTTCCCATTGGAATCAAATGGGAATGCCTTATACTGGAGCTTTTTTATCAGAAGAAGATAAAAAGAACATTAGAACAATTGAAAAGAATGGAATTACTTTTTCCTTCTTGGCCTATACATATGGTACAAATGGGATTGAAACTCCTAAGGATAAACCTTATTTAGTGAATAGAATCGAAGAGAAAAACATAGAACAGGACATCTTAAAAGCTAGAGCGATTTCAGACGTAGTTGTCGTAAGTCTTCATTTTGGGAAAGAATATGAGAGATTGCCAAATGAGGAGCAAAAGCAATTAGCCGTCAAAACAGCAAATGCAGGGGCAGACATCATCATTGGGCATCACCCGCATGTTCTTCAGCCAATGGAATGGATCGAAAGAGAAGACGGAAAACGCTCATTTGTCGCATATTCTCTTGGGAATTTTTTTACAGGACAAAATGGTGATTACAAGGATATCGGCGGAGTTTTAAAGATAAACGTTGAAAAAAAGCTGGAAAATGGCGAAATTGAACTGAAGGAACCGTCCTTTATTCCTACCTTTGTGAGTGAAGATTATTATGTTTATCCTCTCGAACAATTACCTGACAAAAAAATTGTATATGACGAAATAAAAATTCATCTGAAAAAGTGGTTGCCGGAACTAATCTTTTCTTTTACATAGGTTTAAAAAAACATCATGTTTCCTCTTATCTCACATATATATGTGTACAAGAGTGATTGGGGGAAACTAAGATGGATATTTTATTTTTAATCATTAGCCTTTTACTATTAAGTTTGATTACGGGATTGCGTATGCTTATTCAAATTTGGGGAAAGAAATATCGGTATAGCACAGCATGGGATTTGGTTGAGAGTGAAGAAAAACGAGAGAAGTTACGGAATAGAAGAAGAAAGTACGAATGAAAACAGGGGCTCACCTGTTTTTTGTTTTTTATTACAAGTATAAAATTTTGTACTTATACTTAGTTTTAGTGTCTAGCTCCAGGCCCCAGCAACTAGTGAACTTCACACTCCTCCTTACGATAAGTCAACATCGAATCGCTATCGCTCTTCGTGTTTCCTTTATCTCATACGGAGTGCTCCAGTTCATACGTTGCTGAACGGGCGCCTTCCGCTTTTCGAATAAATTGTTCTTTCTTCCGCTTTGTAGTATATTTGAAGCACGAATTTATATAAAAGAGGTTATTACGAATGAGCTTACAACAGGAAATAAATAAACGACGTACGTTTGCGATCATTTCCCACCCGGATGCAGGGAAAACGACGCTAACAGAAAAGCTGCTTTACTTTGGTCAAATTATTCGTTCCACAGGAACAGTTAAAGGAAAGAAGTCAGGTAAATTTGCTGCATCTGACTGGATGGAAATTGAGAAAAAACGTGGAATCTCAGTTACATCAAGTGTGATGAGCTTTCCGTATCATGGATTTCATGTCAATATTCTCGATACACCTGGACATGAAGATTTTAGTGAAGACACGTATCGTACGCTTACAGCGGTGGATAGTGTTGTTATGATCATTGACTCAACAAAGGGTGTTGAGCCACAGACAATCAAGCTTTTCAAAGTTTGCCGCATGAGAGGCATTCCGATCTTTACATTTATTAATAAGCTTGACCGTGAAGGAAGAGATCCTTTGGAATTACTTTCTGAAATTGAGGAAGTACTTGGGATAGAATCTTATCCAATGAACTGGCCAGTTGGGAGTGGAAAACGCTTCTTAGGCATTCACGATCGTTTTAATAAACAATTTGTTCGCTTCAAAGGTGATGAACATGAAGAAGTGATTCCTTTAAGTGAACTAGCTGGAACAGATATTGAAGAAAACCCGATTTATCAAGATACATTAGGTGAGTTAGAACTGCTTGAGGAAGCAGGAAATGAATTTTCCCCTGAGCGAGTGGAAAAAGGAGAGCTGACACCAGTCTTCTTTGGAAGTGCCCTTGCTAACTTTGGAGTGCAGACATTTTTTGATACATTCCTGCAATTCGCTGCACAACCACAGCCGCGAAAAACAGATCAGGGCTTAATTGAACCGGAAAATGACCAATTCTCAGGGTATATCTTTAAAATTCAAGCCAATATGAACCCGGCACACCGTGATCGAATTGCCTTTTTCCGTGTGTGCTCTGGTAAATTTGAGCGTGGTATGAGTGTGAACTTAAGTCGTACAAATAAAACGATTAAGCTAAATCAAACCCAAGCATTTATGGCAAAAGATCGTGACACAGTGGATGAAGCTTATCCTGGAGATATTATCGGGATTTATGACCCGAACATTTACCAGATTGGGGATACATTAATCGGCGGTAAAGATTCTTATCAATATGAAGAACTGCCGCAATTCCCGCCAGAATTATTCAAACGCGTTCAAGCGAAAAACGTTATGAAGGCGAAGCAATTCCGAAAAGGGATTGAGCAGCTAGTTCAAGAAGGAGCGATTCAATTATATCGCCAAGAATTAAATGACTCGATCATCCTTGGTGCAGTCGGTCAGCTTCAGTTTGAGGTGTTTGAATACCGAATGAGAGCAGAATACAATGTAGAACTTGAGTTTACTTCACTTGGAGAACGAATTCCAAGATGGATCAAGAGCGAGAAGTTTGATAAACGTTTCTTTGACTCAAGAAGCATGCTTGTCCGTGACCGTTATGGCGCCTTTGCCGTTCTATTTGAAAATGAGTTTACATTACGGTACTTTTTAGAAAATCAAAAAGACATTGAGTTAGTTGATTTATTGGAAGAGAACGACTATCAAGGTGTGACATCACAGAAATAATGTTTAAGGGCTAATTGCATGAAAATTAGCCCTTTTCTTTTTGGTTTTCATGATATGATAATTTATATATGTTTTCGCATACTTTGTTGTAAATAAGGGCGGTAACGTGAGAACAGGTTGTTCCATTGCGCTCCAGACACAAGATTCGCCGGGGAGGAAGCCAAACCTCCTCAGCTTCGCCTGCGGGGTCTTGGCCTTTCCTCTACCTCCCGCAGGAGTTAAGTGTCTTCCGCTCCATTCCACTAACGTTTTAAAAATCAATAGCAACAATCTTTACGAGAACAGCCTATATATAATACCGGAATCGAGGGGAAGCATGTGAACGTGATAAAAGCAACGGTTTCTGACCTGAACGATGTTTCAGAGCTATTTAACAAGTACCGAATTTTTTATGGTCAACCATCTGACCTTGAGGGAGCAAAGGCTTTTATTAAGGAAAGAATGGAATTAAACGAATCGACTATATTTCTTGTGAAAAGCAAGGAGGGACTGCCGGCCGGCTTTGTGCAGCTCTATCCAATTTTTACATCCGTAGGAATGAAACGAAAATTACTGCTTAATGATTTATTTGTTGCGGAAGAATTCCGGCGACTCGGTGTAGGTAAAGCATTGATGGAACAGTCGAAAAAGTATGCCCAGGAAACAAACGCGGCAGGGATTTTATTAGAAACAGGAAAAGACAATGTTCATGCCCAAGCTCTTTACGAAAGCATAGGCTATGAAAAAGAGAATGATGTGTATTTCTATCATTTATCACTATAATGGAAGAATAGGTGATTAAGATATGGTTTTAAAAGTGATACTAGCAATCATTATGCCTTTTCTTCTTGTCCTTCTTTTTACACGAGTGAGCTATAATCATTATGTTGGAACAGCCTTGGCAGCGGCTTTGCTCATCGCTTCCTATATTAAAGGCTATACGCATGGTCCGAGTATCTTTTTTATCGACATCGTCTCACTTGCTGTCGGTTTTTTCTATGCGAGAAAAATGAAGGCGGACTTGCTAAAGAAGAAATAGGTTTGAGGTTGAACAAAAAGAGAAATACTTAACTAAAAAAGGGCTATGGTGAGCTCTTTTTTTCGTGATTGCAAAATAATTCTTAAGTTTGCAAGAAAATCTTTGAATTTGCAAAAAAATCATAGAGTTTGCAAAAAAACGAGCAAAGTTGCAAAATTCTACTAAAATCAGCCTGCAACGACGATCACAACTTACATACCAATAAAATTAATGCGAACTAAAGTTCGTATTTTTAGTGATTTTCCATTATTTTGTGGTAAACTATTCATAATGATAATTACGGAATGGAGGCTTATGTGTGAGCGATCAATTTGAATTAGTCTCAAAATACAAACCGCAGGGTGATCAGCCTAAAGCAATTCAATCTCTTGTTGAAGGAATCAAGCAGGGCAAACGATTCCAAACATTGCTGGGTGCCACTGGTACAGGGAAAACCTTTACTGTTTCAAATGTAATCAAAGAAATAAATAGACCGACATTAGTCATTGCTCATAACAAAACATTAGCAGGACAGCTTTATAGTGAGTTTAAAGAGTTTTTCCCTAACAATGCTGTTGAGTATTTTGTGAGCTACTATGATTACTATCAGCCAGAAGCCTATGTGCCGCAAACAGATACATTTATAGAAAAAGACGCAAGCATTAACGATGAAATTGATAAGCTTCGTCACTCAGCCACATCATCGCTTTTTGAACGGAACGATGTCATTATTATTGCCAGTGTTTCGTGCATTTACGGCCTCGGTTCGCCAGAGGAATATAAAGAGTTAGTTGTTTCATTAAGAACGGGTATGGAAATCGAACGTAATCAATTACTAAGAAAATTAGTCGATGTTCAATATGAACGAAATGATATTGATTTCCGAAGAGGAACATTCCGGGTTCGCGGTGATGTAGTGGAAATTTTCCCGGCCTCACGTGATGAACAGTGTATCCGAGTTGAATTTTTCGGTGATGAAATAGACCGGATTCGAGAAGTGAATGCCTTAACAGGTGAGATTTTAGGAGACCGTGAGCATGTCGCGATATTCCCGGCTTCCCACTTCGTCACTAGAGAAGAAAAGATGGAAAAAGCGATTAAAAACATCGAAGCAGAGCTTGAGGAGCGACTTGAAGAGATGCGCGAAAAAGGAAAGCTACTTGAAGCACAGCGCCTTGAGCAACGAACAAGATATGACCTGGAAATGATGAGAGAAATGGGCTTTTGCTCTGGGATCGAAAACTACTCCCGTCATTTAACATTACGACCTCCAGGGTCAACACCTTATACCCTGCTCGACTTCTTTCCGGATGATTCTTTAATTATTATTGATGAATCACATGTTACATTACCGCAAATCAGGGGTATGTTTAATGGAGACCAAGCGCGTAAGCAGGTGCTTGTTGACCATGGCTTCCGTTTGCCATCAGCAATGGACAACAGGCCATTACGATTTGAGGAATTTGAAAAGCATATCGAAAACATTGTTTTTGTATCAGCAACACCTGGTCCATATGAAATGGAACATTCACCTGAAATGATTGAACAAATTATTCGTCCGACAGGATTGCTCGATCCAACAATTGATGTTCGGCCAATCGAAGGTCAAATTGATGATTTAATCGGAGAGATTCAAACACGAGTTGAAAAAAATCAGCGTGTGCTGATCACAACTTTAACTAAGAAAATGTCAGAGGATTTAACAAATTATCTCAAGGAGATTGGCATTAAAGTCAATTACCTCCACTCAGAAATTAAAACATTGGAGCGGATTGAAATTATCCGCGAGCTCCGGCTTGGAAAATATGATGTGTTAGTTGGGATTAACCTTCTAAGAGAAGGGTTGGATATTCCAGAGGTTTCACTTGTGGCGATTTTAGACGCGGACAAAGAAGGGTTCTTACGTTCAGAGCGATCACTCATCCAAACAATCGGGCGTGCTGCTCGTAATGCAGAAGGCCATGTAATCATGTACGCAGATAAAATCACGAACTCAATGGAGATTGCAATCAATGAAACAAAGCGGCGCCGCGAAATTCAAGAGGAATTTAACAAAAAACATGGAATTACACCGCAAACGATTCAAAAGGAAATTCGCGATGTGATCCGTGCCACAATGGCAGCAGAAGATCAAGAAGAGTATGAAGCAACACCTGCAAGTAAACTAACGAAGTTAACGAAGAAAGAACGAGATAAAGTCATTACTGAAATGGAAAATGAAATGAAGGAAGCAGCAAAAGCATTGAACTTTGAGCGCGCTGCGGAGCTTCGTGATTTAATTTTAGAGCTGAAAGCGGAAGGGTGAAGCAATTATGGCAATGGAACATATTGTTGTGAAGGGAGCGCGAGCCCACAACTTAAAAAATATTGATGTGACCATACCGCGTGATAAGCTTGTTGTCGTAACAGGATTATCTGGTTCAGGAAAGTCATCATTGGCATTTGATACCATATATGCTGAAGGACAACGTCGTTATGTTGAATCATTATCAGCCTATGCACGTCAATTTTTAGGCCAAATGGATAAACCTGATGTTGATGCCATTGAAGGGCTATCACCAGCCATTTCGATTGATCAAAAAACAACAAGCCGTAATCCGCGTTCAACTGTTGGGACTGTAACGGAAATCTATGATTACTTGCGTTTGCTTTACGCGAGAGTCGGTCGCCCAACTTGTCCTATTCATGGAATTGAAATCTCATCTCAAACAATTGAACAAATGGTTGATCGCATTTTAGAATACCCGGAACGAACAAAGCTTCAAGTCCTTGCACCAATTGTGTCAGGTCGTAAAGGAACTCATGTGAAAGTGTTTGAAGATATTAAGAAACAAGGGTATGTTCGTGTTCGTGTCGATGGAGAAATGCATGAGCTTTCAGAAGATATTGAGTTAGAGAAGAATAAAAAGCACTCCATTGAAGTGGTGATCGACCGTATTGTCGTTAAGGAAGGAGTCGCTTCTCGATTAGCCGATTCATTAGAGGCAGCCTTAGGGCTTGGAGAAGGCAGAGTCATAATTGATGTAATTGGTGAAGAAGAGCTTCTTTTCAGTGAGCATCATGCGTGTCCACAATGCGGGTTTTCTATTGGTGAGCTTGAGCCAAGAATGTTTTCGTTTAATAGCCCGTTTGGCGCTTGCCCTGAGTGTGATGGTTTGGGGTCAAAGCTAAAGGTCGATCTAGATCTTGTGATTCCAAATAAGGATTTATCACTTAAGCAGCATGCGATCGCACCGTGGGAGCCGACAAGCTCACAGTATTATCCGCAAATGCTTGAGGCTGTATGTAATCATTACGGAATTGATATGGATGTTCCTGTTAAGGATATTCCAAAGCATTTATTAGATAAAGTGTTATATGGCAGTGATGGAGAAGAAATATATTTCCGCTATGAAAATGACTTTGGTCAAGTTCGCGAAAATTATATTCAATTTGAAGGTGTCATCCGAAACGTTGAAAGACGGTATAAGGAAACAACCTCAGACTTTATCCGTGAGCAAATGGAAAAGTATATGGGACAGCAGAATTGTCCGAGCTGTAAAGGATATCGTCTAAAGAAGGAAACTCTTGCTGTCTTAATTCAAGGAAATCACGTTGGTGAGATTACGAAACTATCCGTTCAGGATTCACTTGAATTTTTTCAAAATTTGTCCCTTACAGAGAAGGAAATGAAGATTGCCAATCAAATTTTGAAGGAAATTTGTGAACGATTAGGTTTTCTAAATAATGTGGGGCTCGATTATTTAACCCTTAATCGCTCGGCCGGAACATTATCAGGCGGAGAGGCTCAGCGAATTCGTCTTGCTACTCAAATCGGTTCGAGATTAACAGGGGTTTTATACATACTTGATGAACCATCGATTGGTCTTCATCAGAGGGATAACGATCGTTTGATTGACACTCTCAAAAACATGAGGGACATCGGGAATACGTTAATCGTTGTTGAGCATGATGAGGATACGATGGTTGCAGCAGACTATTTAATCGATATTGGTCCAGGTGCAGGGATTCATGGAGGACAGGTGATTTCAGCTGGAACACCAGAAGAAGTGATGAATGATGAAAATTCCTTAACAGGACAGTACTTATCAGGGAAGAGGTTTATTCCACTTCCATATGAACGGAAAAAACCAGATGGACGTTATATAGAGATAAAAGGGGCAAAGGAAAATAATCTTCGCAATGTTAATGTGAAGTTTCCTTTAGGCACATTTATTGCTGTAACAGGTGTTTCAGGTTCTGGAAAAAGTACGTTAGTAAATGAAATTCTTCATAAATCATTAGCGCAAAAGCTTCACAAAGCAAAGACAAAACCTGGTGAGCATAAAGAAGTGAAAGGTGTCGAGCATCTTGAAAAGGTCATTGATATTGATCAATCGCCAATCGGACGTACACCAAGGTCAAATCCTGCCACTTATACAGGTGTATTTGACGATATTCGCGATGTATTTGCGACAACAAACGAAGCGAAAGTTAGAGGCTACAAAAAAGGCCGCTTTAGCTTTAATGTAAAAGGTGGACGCTGTGAAGCTTGTCGCGGTGATGGGATCATTAAAATTGAAATGCACTTCCTTCCGGATGTGTATGTACCTTGTGAGGTTTGCCATGGAAAAAGATATAACCGCGAAACGCTTGAAGTGACCTATAAAGGGAAAAACATTTCGGATATTTTAGAAATGACAGTAGAAGATGCGGTTGTTTTCTTTGAAAATATCCCAAAAATCAAACGCAAGCTACAAACGATTTATGATGTTGGTCTTGGTTATATTACACTTGGGCAGCCTGCTACTACGCTATCTGGAGGAGAGGCCCAAAGGGTTAAGCTGGCTTCCGAGCTGCATAGACGTTCGTCAGGTCGTTCTCTGTATATTTTAGATGAACCAACAACAGGTCTCCATGTCGATGATATTGCCCGATTATTAAAAGTCCTGCAACGCTTAGTAGACAATGGAGATACCGTCTTGGTCATTGAACATAACTTGGATGTCATTAAAGCAGCAGATTATTTGGTTGATTTAGGTCCTGAAGGCGGGGATAAAGGCGGCCAAATCGTTGGTTATGGGACTCCTGAGGATATTATGAATAATGAGCAATCGTATACAGGTAAGTATTTAAAACCAATCATTGAACGAGATCGTGAACGGATGAGAAAACTAATAAAAGAAAAAGAGGAAGTAGCACAAAGCTAACTCGTGCATAGACAGGCTGATTTCTTTGGAGATCAGCCTGTTTTTATGTCATATTACCTATATTTTATTTATGTTTTGGAATTAACAATAAGCTAATTTTTTCCATTTAGGCACAATGTTGATCTGATAAAAACCAAGTAGATCGTTCCTTCTAACTACCTTTTTCCATAATATCACCTCAACTAGTCCCTAGGATTCATTTTTTGTTATGAACAACGACGGCCATTTTGATTAGTAACCGTTCACAAACTCTTTAAAATTAGGAAATAAGCGCATTTCCGTCTAGTGTTTTTGCTCAATTTGCCCGAGTTGACGAAAGCATAAAAATAGAATTAGATGTTAATAAGAAATGAATGCTTTACTGAAAGGAGCATATGAATGAAGAGCATCAGAAGTCGTTTATTCCTTATGCTTCTTGTTTTTATTATCATACCGTATTTTTTATCTGTGTTTTTCATTTATGGATATACAAAAAATAGAGTAGAAACACAAGCGCTTGAGGTTAGCGAAACTCAAATGAATAAACTATCAAGGGAACTAGAACAATACTTTCACGAAATTGGCAATCTGCCATATCTCATTTATCGCAATCCTGACTTATTTCATATCTTTTCGAGTGAAGGGAATATCGCTTACGCTAATCCGCAAATAAGGGAAAACAACATTGGAACTTTTTATCTGATGAGAAATGAAATCCGTCAGGTTCGGTTTTATATAAATAAAAGGAAAGAATCAATTACAGCTTATCATGCCAAGGTAAGTGCACCGAAGCTGAAGCCGGACATATTAGAGGAAGACGCGATTTCTATGCTGTATCACTCTAACGATACAGATCTGATTGAGCCGCCTCATCAGATCGTAAATTATAACGATGCTGCCATTGTGCCTGAGTCAGACAAAACGGTTGTTTTCACCATCCATCATAAAATTGTTGATGTTTTATCAAATGAATTTCTTGGTTTTATTACGATTGATCTTGATCTCGACGCATATGCCCGTTTATGTAACAGTTTGATTCAGGAAAATGAGGAGACCGTCTTGCTCCTTGATCATAATGATAATGTTATGTATGCAAGTGATGAGTCTCTCATTGGAAAAAAAGCACCTTCGAGTTTGATAAACAAAATAAATACAAAAGAGATGGAACCAGGTGAGGATATTGTTTTATCCAAAACATTATCAGGCTCTTTAGACCAGTGGAAATTAGTGAAGATTACGCCTAGCTCCTATTTATTCCATGATGCAAGACAAACGGCAATGATGAATAGTTTTGTTGGGATTGGCGTAGGGGTGATGGGATTGATAATGATCGGGTTCGTTTCCTATAGAATCACTCGTCCGATTAAGATTCTTAGCCAAAAAGTTCGTTCAATTGAAGGGGGAAATATGACAATCCCATTTGGTAGTCAAAGTAAGGATGAAATCGGTCATCTTGAAAATCACATGAAGGAAATGATGGATCGAATTAATCTTCATATTGAACGTGAATATAAGCTGGATATTGAAAATAGGAAAAATCAATTCAGAGCATTGAAATCACAGGTGAACCCGCATTTCTTATTCAATGCATTGCAATCGATCGGTGCAGTTGCTCTAAAATCTAATTCTCCCAATGTTTATGATTTAGTCACCTCTTTATCTAAAATGATGAGATACTCAATCAAAGCGAATCAATGGGTATTGATCAGAGAAGAAGTGGATTATATAAAAAGTTATTTATCCCTTCAAAAGGAACGGTTTGGGAAGAACGTAAATGTTTCAATTGAATTAAGCGCAGAACTATTAAACAAGCAAATTCCAAGTATGATCCTTCAACCACTTGTTGAAAACTTTTTTAAGCATTGTTACGAAGAAGGCTTCTATGATGCACAATTACGCATTTATGGTGAAAGAAAAGGTGAATTCATGATCCTTACAGTCGATAATGATGGACCAAGTGTTAGTTCCTCAGAGCTAGCGGATCTTAAAGAAAAGATATACTGTGGAGCAAGCTCGCAGGAGCATATCGGGTTAAAAAACATTCATGATCGCTTAGTTTTATATTATGGTGAAGGGTCAGGTCTAAAGCTTGATCGAAATGATGGAAAAGGTTTTGTCGTCCAGCTGGTAATTCCGCATGAGGTCAATCTATCCAATGATGTCAAGACGTTATTTTTATAGAGGTTAGCACAAGTTGTGCAAATAGCGTAGCAGGGATTGATGTCACGGATTAGGATTTGGCTGCAAGCATATAATAGTTGTTTAGCCAAAGGAGGGTAGGATGAGATGAAGGCACTTATCATCGATGATGAATTCAATGTCCGTTTTGTGATTCAACAGCTGGGACAATGGACAAGCTTCGGAGTAACAGAGGTTTTGGAAGCAGCTAACGGAAATGAAGCAAAACGAATCATTGAAAAGGACCATCCAGAGATTATTTTTACAGATATAAAAATGCCTGGCATGAATGGAATGGAGCTTGTTGAATGGTTAGATGAAATCTCTTATTCCGGCAAAGTCATTTTTATTACGGGCTATGATGATTATTGCTTTATGAGAAAAGCGATTCAGCTTAATAGCTTTGATTACTTATTAAAGCCAATAGAAGCAGAGCCGTTTAATAAAGCATTAGCTGCTGCTGTTCAAGCATGGGCAAGTGAGGAAAAAGAGCGCAAAAAGGAAGAGACCAACGAAGAAGTGGTCAAGAGATTTCGAATGAATCAGGTGATCACACAAGCTTGCTTAGGAGAACCGTTTGAAGAGGGGGAAGTCGCTTCATTTCTTCCTCATGCAGACCATTACGAATTCGCCCTTATATCTTTTTATCATATGCACCATGCCGAACCATATATTCAAAAGTTAGCGAATGAACTCGTTCAACAAGGCAGGGGGAATGCCTTTGCGCTTCAGCACGATCAAAACCTGTGTATGGTCATATCAACAGATTCGCAGTGGATCTTCATTGAGGAATGGATTTGTCAGCAGTTTGATATTCCAGTCCGTCTTGTATGCAGTCATTCACTAGACCATTTGCACGAGATTCCTAGAATTTATCAAGAATTACAACAGGCATTGGATGATCAAAACTATCGATCGATCCACCGTTTAAATGACCTTGATGATGCACGGCGTATGCAGGATATTGTCGCTTATGTAGAAACGTATTATATGGAGGAATTAAGCTTAGAAAAACTAGCAGGTCGATTCTTTTTAAGTCGGGAGCATATCTCAAGAAAGTTCAAGCAGCAAACAGGGATGCCCTTGTCCAAATACATCACGAACTTAAGAATACGTCAGGCGAAAGCTTGGCTCACCGAAACAGAAGAGTCGATTCTCTCTATTTCTTTAATGCTTGGCTATCAAGATGAAAAATACTTTTCAAAGCTATTCAAAAAGGTTGTGGGTATCACTCCTTTTGAATATCGAAATGAAGAGAGAAGTCGAAGATATGAAAGCTGATAACAGACTGGGGTGAAAATATGAAAAAACGAAACTACCTCATTTATTTGATAGGGGCACTGGGTCTACTTCTATCAGGATGTCAGGAAGCGACGAAGACAAAGGAAATACAAGCAGCCGAATCAAAAATGACGTTGCATATAAGAAATCCTAAAGTGGAAATTGCAACACAATTTGAGCAAATGGCGTCAGCCTACGAACAAGAACATCCTTATATTGATATTGAAATCGAAACAGTCGGAGGAGCAACAGACGATCTTGCTGATTTAAAAGCACAGCTTGCTGCAGGAACAGGTCCGGATATTTTCACAAACAACGGATATGAGCAGGCAAGATTATGGCGAAAATATTTAGAAGATTTATCAGATCAGTCTTGGGTGAAGGATGCCTATGAGGAAGCTTTATATCCAATCACGTTTGATGAAAAAATCTACGGTATGCCGATGAATATGGAAGGGTATGGTTTAGTCTACAACAAAGATTTGTTTGCAAAGGCTGGTATTCATGAACCTCCGAATACATTAAAGGAATTAAGGTTTGCTGTAAAAAAGATACAACAAGCAGGCATCACTCCTTTTGCTAGCGGCTATTATGAGGATTGGAAATTAGGGGTGTTGCTTGTAAATGTCGCTTTTGCTCAGCAAAATGATGCAGATGAATTTATAAAAAATTTACATGCAGGAACAGAGAAAATAACCACGAATCAATTATTTAAAGACCTTATTCAATTACTTGATATGACAGTACAATACGGAAATCGCGACCCTTTAACAACTGATTATACAATGGAGTTAAATCAGTTCACATCCGGGGAAGCAGCGATGATTCTTCAAGGCAATTGGATCCAGCCAATGATTGACCAAGTTGCACCTAATATGAATATTGGCTTTCTCCCAATACCAATTCATAACGACCAAAAAAATGATGCCCTGGTTGTTAGCGTTCCGAACTACTGGGTTGTGAACAATCAATCATCTCCGGAAAAGAAACAAGAGGCGAAAAAATTCTTAAATTGGATGGTGTCCTCTGAACAGGGAAAAACCTTTTTAACAGAAGAGTTTAAATTCATTCCTGCCTTTAAGCATATTGAGACGGATGATTTAGGACCACTTGCTAATGACACCTTAGCATACTACAAAAGGGGAAACATCGTATCCTCTAACTGGTACCACTTTCCTGTCGGTGTCAAAGAGCAATTTGGAACATTTATGCAACAATATATCGCACATCAGCTTAATCGTGATCAATTATTGCGAGAGCTTCAAACATCATGGGATCGCGCCTCTAGTCAAATGAAAACTCAAACGCCTTAATCATGATAAGGATTGAAATGGAGGACTTTTGCTTTGAGAAGTGAACAAGAGATGATGAATATTCTATTAGATTTCGCTTTGAATGATGATCGGATTCGCCTGGTAACGTTAGAAGGATCACGGACAAACAAACATATTTCCCCTGATTCATTCCAAGATTATGATATTTCTTACTTTGTAACAGATATTCATTCTTTTAAGAAAAATGATCATTGGCTTGATATTTTTGGGAAGCGCGCTATGATGCAAAAGCCCGAGGATATGGAGCTTTTTCCATCAGAATTAGGCAATTGGTTTTCTTATATCATTCTTTTTGAGGATGGGAATAAATTAGATCTCACACTTATTCCCATTCAAGAGGTAGATGATTATTTTACCAATAGCGATGGTTTAGTTGAGATCTTACTTGATAAGGATGCTCTAATAAAACATGAAGTGGTCGCAAATGATCGTCAATATTGGGTGAAGAAACCAACTGCAAGAGAATATGATGATTGTTGCAACGAGTTTTGGATGGTGTCCACTTACGTTGTGAAAGGCTTAGCCAGAAAAGAAATTCTTTTTGCAATAGACCATTTAAACGAGATAGCACGCCCAAATTTATTAAGAATGATGGCTTGGCAAATCGGGGCAGAACAAGGATATACGTTTAGTGTGGGAAAGAACTATAAATTTATCAATCGGTATCTTCCAAATGATGATTGGGAAGCATTGCTATCAACCTATTCTCAGAATGGGTATCAAAATATGTGGCAGTCTTTATTTACTTGTTATGAGTTATTTAGAAAATACTCAAAAGCTGTAGCAGAAAAACTTGATTACACGTATCCAGATTACGATCATGCAATTACAAAGTAAGGGACAAGGGGACAGGTACCTTGTCCCGTTTCTTATTTAGGGACAGTGGACCTGTCCCTATGGACCTATACCATATCAATTTACGACGAAATTCTCATCAATGTATGACATATCCTCCGAATTAAGACTAACCTATAATTCTATTTGTAAACGAAAGTGGTGGGGCTATTAAAAAGCTACCATCGAAACTAGGAAAAAATCTTACTAGGAGGATAAGCGATGAACTTTAAGAGTTTTGCCAAACAAGCAACAGTCGTAACACTTAGTACAGCGATTTTATTAGGAGGCGGTGAGTCACTGACCTTTGCGAAAGAAAAAGACTCACGTGATCACAATGAATCTTATGGTATTTCACATATCACACGTTCTGATATGCATAAGATCATGGAGCAGCAAGGTGATGCTAGATACACAGTCCCTGAGTTTGACGAATCAAAAATAAAAAATATTCCTTCTGCAAAAGGATATGATGAGTTAGGGAACTTAATCAATTTAGATGTGTGGGACACATGGCCACTGCAAAATGCAGACGGGACAGTCGCAACTTATAATGGCTATCAAATTGTCTTTGGTCTAGCAGGTGATCCTGACAGAGGCTGGGACACATTTATTTACATGTTCTATAAAAAAATAGGCGACAATTCAATTGATAGTTGGAAAAATGCAGGAAGAGTCTTTAAAGATTCCGATAAATTCAAATCAGATGAACAAAATTTAAGAGACCAAGCAGAAGAATGGTCTGGTTCCGCAACATTAACGTCTGACGGAGAAATTCGCTTATTTTATACAAACCGTCATGGATGGGATCCGGAACATGGATTCTTTGGGAAACAAACATTAACAACAGCCCAAATCAATGTTTCTGAGCCAAGTGACAATACATTGCAGGTAGATGGGGTTCAAGACCATAAATCGATCTTTGATGGTGACGAGAAAAACTATCAAACTGTGCAACAAGCTTTTGGTAATGGGAATTATGATGATAATCATACATTAAGAGATCCTCATTATATTGAAGAAAATGGTCGCAAATACCTTGTTTTTGAAGCAAACACAGGAACGGAAACAGGCTACCAAGGTGAGAACTCATTATTTAATAAAGCTTACTATAGTCAAAGTGAAGCATTCTTCCAAACGGAAAAAAGCAATCTACTAAATAGCTCTAAAAAGGATTTAGCGGAAATTGCTAACGGAGCACTAGGAATTATTGAAATTAATGATGATTTCACATTAAAGAATGTCATGAAGCCGCTAATTGCCTCAAACACGGTAACAGATGAAATTGAGCGTCCAAACATCTTTAAAAAGGATGGAAAATGGTATCTATTTACAAGCTCAAGAGGATCTAAAATGACGATTGACGGCATAGATGATGAAGATATTTATCTATTAGGTTATGTTTCAAACTCATTAACTGGTCCATACAAGCCATTAAACAAAACAGGACTTGTGTTACATCACGATTTAGATCCATATGATGTTACATGGACTTACGCGCACTTCGCGATTCCGCAAGAGGGAAGCGACAACGCAGTCGTAACAAGCTATATGACAAACAGAGGATATTTTGAAGACCATAAATCCACTTTTGCACCAAGTTTCCTTTTAAACATTAAAGGTGATAAAACATCTGTTGTAAAAGATGGAATCCTTGAACAAGGTCAAATAACGATTAAATAATCTTAAAGATAGACTGTTTTTGCAAACTTAGTTGCTATAAAATTAGCGCCTGAGAAGGGGTGATTTCTGCTGCAGGATGCTCGCTTTCCTTGGGTTTCCCCTGTCTCGCAACTCCCGTAGGAGTCTCGCACCTTCTGCAGAAATCAACCTAAACAGTCTTTGTGCAAAGAACCTATTCAACAATCAGAGTCTATGAAAAAAGAAATGCCAGTTAACGTATGGCATTTCTTTTTATTATATAAATGTGGTGAATCAATACATGGAAAAGAATAAAAGTGTTTATAAAAAAATATGCTTAACGATCATCTGCTTTTTCATAATAGGTACAGCTATGTTTATTTTAATTCAATTAAAACCAACCAAGGAAATAACAGAGTCAAGAGAAGATCCCTCTTTTCGAGCTCATTATCATTTTACTGTACCTGATAAATGGAAAAATGATCCGCAAAGACCGATTTATTTTAATGGTAAATATCATTATTACTATCTATATAATCGAGATTATCCGCACGGAAATGGGACAGAATGGAGACATGCTACATCAGAAGATCTTATTCATTGGCATGATGAAGGGGTGGCAATTCCAAAATATACAACGAAAAATGGTGATCCATGGTCAGGCTCAGTTGTCATTGATTGGGAGAATACAGCTGGATTTGGAAAAGGTGCTTTTGTAGCGATTGTGACACAACCTTCAGCAGAAGAAGGAAAACAGGAGCAATTTTTATGGTACAGCACCAACAAAGGACAGACATTCACTCCTTATGGAGATAAACCAATCATGAAAAATCCAGGGACTCATGATTTTCGAGATCCAAAGGTTATTTGGGATGAGCGAGACCATAAATGGAAAATGGTGATGGCTGAGGGAGCGAAAATAGGGTTTTATGAATCTCAAAACCTTAAGGACTGGGAATACACAAGTGGTTTTACAACAGAGGGGATTGGTGTTTTAGAGTGTCCTGATCTCTTTGTCATGCGTGCTAATGACGGAACAGTCAAATGGGTGCTCGGTGTAAGTGCCAATGGAATATCTACAAATCAACCGAATACGTTTGCCTATTGGATTGGACATTTCGATGGAAAAGCCTTTGTAGCTGATCAGCAGGAACCGAAGTGGTTGGATTACGGATTTGATTGGTATGGCGGGGTGACGTTCGAGGACGGGAAAAACAAGAACCAGCTGACAAAACGTTATGCATTTGCATGGATGAATAATTGGGCATATGTGCATAACACTCCAACATTAGAGGAGGATTTTAACGGGATGGATTCAATCATAAGACAAATCGAGTTAATTTATCAGGGCGATAATGATTATGCTCTTGCTTCCCGGCCGATTGATGCGCTAAATCGCTTAGCAGGAGATATTGAAACAATAGAGGAGATGAAAATCACTGGTACCGAAACCCTGCCAGTAAAAGGTGAGGTGTATCAATTAGAAACAGACATCTCGTGGACAGAACTTAAAAATGTTGGTCTGCGGCTTCGGGAATCAGATGACAAGAAAAAACATGTTGATGTCGGAATTTTCTTTGATACAGAGAAGCCATATGTTTATGTTAATCGTTCTAATACAGACCAGCCAGATCAAACACATCAATTTTTAGAAAGCACATCTTCTTTTAATGAAAATAACCAGCAAGTTCACCTAAAGATCCTGGTGGACAAAGCAAGCATAGAGGTATTCATAGATGATGGAAAAACGGTACACTCCCAGGTCATTTTCCCAGAATCCAAAGACCAAGGGATTACACTCTTTTCAGAAGGTGGTTCAGCTGTTTTTCGGAATCTTAAGGTTACACATATGAACCCATCTACCAATTAGCAGACTAAATTGTAGTGATTTGGTCTGTTTTTTTAATGATGATGTTGCGAATTTGAAGATTTTAGCTTATAAGGTCGAAAAATATGCTTTTGGAATTATATGTATTTACCCTATACTTAAATAAAAGGTTAGATGATGCTGATCGCTATCTAGTGGTTAAGTATAAATCATGTTCATAAGATAAAAGGAGGAATATAATGTCCGAAAGAAAACCTTTTAACGATGCATCAGAGCATATGAGTAAAATTGAAGGATACCCATCTGACATAGACTTAAAAAAGCTGCCTAAGCCTCTAAGATATTTTGGCTATTTTTTTATCTCATTCTTTACCATAGCCATCTTATTCATCATAATAGCCAATTTAATGATATAGGGAGTTTATATGACTTTTATGCAGCCTCTTTAGATTTCCTCCTATCTCCCAATATGTACATAAATATAAATTTCATCAATGAATACTGAAACCTCTTCCTCTTTCATACGTACTAAAGATAAGGAGAGTGAAGGAAATGGATAATACGAATAAATTCCTAGCTTCGTTAAATTATTTTAGTGTGTTATTTGCTCCATTTTTATTACCCATAATCATTTATTTTGTTGTAGATCATCAGGAAGTGAAGCAGCATGCCAAAAAAGCGATTGTATCACATATTATTCCGTTCTTGTCTATTATAGGTGTCATCATCATGTTTTTCTTTACAGTAGGTTCCAATCCATCAGAAAATACCGTTATTTTTAGTATGATTATAAGTTTTGTGCTAGTCGGCTTAATTAATATCATTGTGTTTATCTGGAACATTGTAAAAGGGATTAGAATTTTTACAAAGGAATCCTAAGGGGGAGTTTTGATGAAAGAGCAAAGAAAACGAATTTTACGATTAGTGGAAGAAGGAAAACTTTCAGCGGATGAAGCCTTGTCACTTATTGAAGCCTTAGAAAAAGAAGAAACAGTGAGAGAGGAAAAAATTACAGCGTTGTCCACAGAGGTGTTTGGAGAAAAATCCTCATATAGTCAGTACGAATCTGCAGAACATAAGCAATCAATAGGTAATAAATTAATGGATTGGGTAGATTCAGCCGTCAAAAAAGTAAAAGATATGGACTTGGATTTAAATTTTGGGAAATCAATTGGGCTTCAACATATTTTCCAGTTCCAAGACAGCTCAATTCAAGATATTGATATTCAGCTTTCTAATGGCAGTGTAAACCTTGAGCCATGGTCTGAAAACGATGTTCGAGTTGAATGCGATGTTAAGGTGTTTCGCGTAGAAAATACAGAGCAGGCAAGAGAAACCTTTTTAGCTGGCGTTGATTGCCAAATTGAAGGAAACCGATTTGTGTTTTTCACCGAGAAAAAAACAATGAAAGTAAATCTGATGATCAGAGTTCCAGAGCAATCATACGAACAAGTAAAAGTAAAATTGTTTAACGGACCAATTAGAGGGGAAAATTTAAAAGTAGAAACCATGAAAGTAAAGACAGTCAATGGTGTAATCTCTTTTTCGTCCCTTAATGGTGCAAAAGGAGAATTTGAAACAGCAAATGGGCAAATTAAATTATCAGATGCTCAGTTTGATAAGCTGGAAATGGAAACAATTAGCGGTCACATTCAATTTAATGGCTCAGCTGAAAAAGTAGATGCTCAGAGTTTTAATGGAAATGTGCAGCTAAAGCTAAACGATGACAGTTGTGAAACCTTATATGCGAAAACAGCTACCGGGAATATTGATATCTCAATTCCTGAAAAAAGTGCGGTCGTTGGAGAGCTAAAATCAAATCTAGGATCACTTGCAACACATCTTAAGGATGTAGAGGTTTCCTTCGAGAAAAATGAGACCATTCAAAAAGAACTTAAGTTCCGCACAGCTCAGCAAGCAAAAATGACTCTTTTCGCTGATTCAAAAACAGGGTCAATCGAGATTAAATAACTTAAGGAATGATGAAAATTGAAAAAACTAACTCGATCTCGTCAAAATAAAAAATTATCTGGAGTTTTAGGTGGTTTATCGGAATATTTAGGAATGGACGCATCTTTAGTACGAATCTTATTCGTTGTTGCCCTGCTTTTCACTGGATTCTTCCCATTGGGCATCATCTATGTGGTTTCCATATTCTTAATACCAGAAGAAACGGATATTTTATAAAATGAAAAGATGGATAGCGAGCATTCTCGTCAATGCTCTCATCTTAATTGTCGTGGCAGGATTTTTTGATTCGTTTTATTTAAGCGGCATTTGGGCAGCAATAGGTGCAAGCTTCATTTTGTCGATCCTTAATGTCCTTGTCAAACCATTCCTTATTCTATTAACCTTACCAGTGACTGTTTTAACTCTAGGTTTATTTCTTTTTGTCATCAATGCTGTAACACTTATGATCACAGAAGGGCTAATGGGTGATGCGTTTATGATTGATGGCTTTGGTACTGCACTACTCGCAGCTATTTTTATATCGATCCTGAATCTAATGATTCAAAAGGGGATCGTAGAACCGATGCAGAAGGATAAATAAAGTGAAACAACTAAAAGAGTTGAGGTCCATCTCACTCTTTTTTTTGTCCAAACGAATACATATTTTTTACTCTCCTGACTTCTTTTCTAGTAAAGGAAGAAATGAAACAATTTTATACTTAGTTTTTGTGTCTAGCTCCAGCGCCTAGCCTTAGATCGCACAGGACGTGCAAGTGCAGTCATGGAGATTGACGTCGTGTATTTGACTGCCTCTAGGGTCTAGCCAATTTTGACTTGAAGGCAAAGAACACCTTCTATTCCAAATCGTCTTATTTGCCCTAGGCTGTTTAAGGCGCTTACGCTTTTCTTATAAAAAACAAAAACCTGCACATACTATAGTTGGGTGAGTAGCATGCATAAACAACAGCTTAAGAAACTATGGACGATTATGTGTTTAACCTTTCTATTACCTGCTATCGTACCGATGAGTGGCAACGACATTCCTTCTTTTAGTGTAGAAGCAAGTGCTCCACAAAATTATTTTCATGCTCATCAATACACCTCAACAGATAAAGGTGACATGATGGTGAGTGAAAATACTGCAAAAACAGAGCCTCCTCGCTCGTATTCTCCAATAGGAGAGCGTGAATTTTCCAAAGAAAAATATCTTTCTTTAAAAAGGATGAATGCAGCTGAAAATGAATTACATTCAAATGTTGAATTCCCTTATCATCGTTTTGATGTGAAAGTGAACCGGGACGTAAAACCATCTGATAATATCACACTTTATTGGAAGGGAAAATCATTACCTGGAAGACAAGTTACCATGTATGGATGGAATGTTTTAAAAGGAAAATGGATGGAAATAGAAGGTGTGGTAGCTGGTGATTCCTTCATTGAGTTAAAAGGAACGGTAAAAGCAGAGGAATATGTTCAAAACCGAAAAGTGAGTGTGATTGTTCAAGACCAGCTTTCACAGAAATCAAAAAGCTATGATTATTCGTTTGTGTGGATGTCAGATACACAATATTATGCGCAAAACCATCCTTCGATTTTTAATTCAATTACCGAATGGATTGCCGAGAATAGAGATGTCATGAATATCAAATATGTTTTTCATACAGGAGATATTGTGAATAAGGGTAACGATGAACGTCAATGGAAGCGGGCAAGTGCTTATATGAACACCTTGGATGTGGCGCGTATTCCATACGGTGTATTGCCTGGCAACCATGATGAGGGACATGACTTTAACCGATATAAGACATACTTTGGAGAAAAGCGGTTTAAGAAAAAATCTTATTATGGTGAATCCTTTGATCAAAACAGAGGACATTATGATTTAATTTCAGCTAATGGAAAAGACTATGTCTTTGTTTATATGGGCTGGGGAATTGGAAAAAAGGAGATTGAGTGGCTCAATCAAGTACTTGAGCGATATTCTGATCGCACAGCCATTCTTTCATTCCATGAATATTTGAAAAAAAACGGTGATCGAAGCCATAAGGGGGAAGATGTTTTTAAAAAGGTCGTAAAACCAAATCAAAATGTTGTTGCTGTGCTTTGCGGCCATTATCATAGCAGTCAGCTTAATATTGATGAGCTTGATGATGACGGTGATGGGTCGATCGATCGGAAAGTCTATCAAATTCTTGCTGATTACCAAAAAGCTCCTGAAGGTGGAAGCGGCTTTCTCCGGTTGCTGCATGTGGATGAAGAAACAAACACAATTGATATGAGAACCTATTCTCCATACACGAATAAGTATTATTATTATAACCCTAAGAAACATCCTGAAAAAGAACAATTCACAATGGATATTAATGTGGAAAAAACAAAGAAAATGATTTCAACAACCTATTTTGAATTGAACATCTATAAGCAGCTGCCAGATCAGAAGGTAGCGGTGGATAAAAATCGATAAAGTGAAACTACCATCAGCATGAGGCTTACTGTCTGTTATGAGTGGGATAAATAAAAAAGGGGCAGTCCTTCAAGTGACTGTCCCTCAAATAGTTGAAACTTACTGTACGATTATCGACTCATATGCTTTTGATTTTAGTTCTTTTGCTAGAGCTGCAGCATTTTTTTTATTAGTGAATGCGCCAACTTGAACTTTGTAAAGAGGAGTGGGGTTTGTTATTTTGGGTAATTTATAATATCTCTCAATTCCTTTTACAATCGCTTTTGCACATGTCGTGCGGTAATGAGAGGCCCGAAGCAAGGCTGCCTCTGCTTTGTTTGTCATAAATCCGCACTCACATAGGATCGCTGTCATGGTTGTTGCTTTCAACACATGAAAATTTGCTGTTTTCACACCACGGTTTTTTCGTGACGTGTGTTGAATGAGCTCATCCTGTACCGTTTTGGCTAATTGGTAAGCAGCGCGAGGTTTTGTTGTATACACATAGGTTTCAATTCCCTCAGCACTTGTCCATTCCTTCCCGCTGCCATGGGCATTTGCGTGAATGGAAATAAATAAATCAGCTTTTTCACGATTTGCCTTTACGGTCCTCTCATTCAAAGGTACATCACGTTGGTCAGAATGTGTGAACAATACGGTGACTCCTTCATAATGCAGCAACAGCTTCTTCATTTCGTTGGCAACAGCACGATTAAACTCATACTCCTTCATTCCATCAACCGTGCGTTTACCAGGTGTTCCATACCCATGTCCTGCATCAATCACTATTTTCATCTCTTCTCCTCCTAATTAACAATTTCATCCTTTATATAGGAGTTTTAGAGAAAGGAGTAGCGAAGAATATATGAAGATGTTTTGATTAATTTTTATTTTGGAAAGTATGACACTAGTGCTAGAATAGAGACAGAAGTTTCAAAAAAGTAAAAGGCTCTTTTCTAAAAAAATTGTTGTTTCTAAATAGTTTTTGTAACAAAAAACCAATGTAGGTTGATTGGAACGAAAGGTGCGAGACTCCTACGGGAGCGGGACAGGTGAGACCCCACAGGAGCTTTGCGACGAGGATGCTCACCGCCCGCCTCGCGGAAAGCGAGCATCCTGGAGTGGAAATCAACCATCCCAAATACTTGATACAGCGCAACAAAGTTTGTGGAAACAGCCAAAACTAAAAGAAATTAAGGATCATTTGCTTTTCATGTACATAAAGGAGGATACATCATGCCAAAAGTTCGCACAAAAGATCTTGTTGATAAATTTAATTTTGAAATTGTAAGTGGGGAAGAAGGAATCAATCGTCCGATTACAACCAGTGATTTGTCACGTCCTGGAATTGAAATGGCCGGCTTTTTTACATACTATCCAAAAGAACGTGTTCAATTACTTGGAAAAACAGAGCTATCGTTTTTCCATCAGCTATCTCCACAAGAAAAGAAGCATCGCATGGACGAGCTTTGTACAGATATAACCCCTGCAATCATTGTGACAAGAGAAATGGAAACTCCTCACGAGCTAATTGAAGCATCTGAACGAGAAGGAGTTCCTGTATTACGCTCACCGATGAAAACAACTCGTTTATCGAGCCATTTAACGAATTTTCTAGAAGGAAAATTAGCTCCAACAACCGCTGTTCACGGTGTATTGGTTGATATTTATGGTGTCGGGGTTTTAATCATTGGAAAAAGCGGAGTCGGAAAAAGTGAAACAGCACTTGAGCTTGTAAAACGTGGACACCGTCTTGTTGCCGATGATTGTGTAGAAATTCGTCAGGAAGACACAGACACACTAATCGGTAGTGCACCAGAGTTAATTGAGCATTTATTAGAAATTAGAGGACTGGGAATCATCAATGTGATGACACTATTTGGTGCAGGTGCTGTTCGAAGCTTCAAGCGCATCACACTAGTTATTAATCTCGAACTATGGGATCAAAATAAACAATATGACCGTTTGGGCCTTGAAGAAGATAAAATGAGAATCATTGATACAGATATTACAAAGCTAACCGTTCCTGTTCGTCCTGGACGAAACTTATCGGTTATCATCGAAGTAGCTGCCATGAACCACCGTTTAAAAAGAATGGGTGTTAATGCAGCTGAGCAGTTTACAAACAAGCTGGCTGGTGTGATTGAAGAAGGAGATCATGAAGAGGAATAAGCTCTCATCAAATGAATGTATTTGACAGTGGAATTGGGAATATTCTGCTTCTTAAATGGAAGTATTAGGTAGATATCTATATATAAAACAAGTAAAATAAGTATGATTGTGTTTTTATACCATCTCCTGGGTGAAGAAATTAGAGAAAGCAACAATCATACGCAGATAGGGAGATGAAGAAATGGAAGAGAGTATCAAGCCTCTTGATCCGATTTTTCTGGAACTTGGGCCACTGCAAATTCACTGGTATGGAGTGATTATTGGTCTCGGTGCATTACTTGGGCTATACATCGCAGTGAAGGAAAGTGAAAGACGTGGATTACATAAAGACACGTTTGTGGACCTTGTGCTGTTTGCTATTCCAATTGCCATCATTGGGGCAAGAATTTATTATGTCATCTTTCAGTGGGATTATTATTCTCAAAATCCAGGTGACATTATTAAAATATGGAATGGCGGACTTGCGATTCACGGAGGATTAATCGCTGCATTTATTACAGGGGCTGTATTTGCCCGTATAAAAAAGATTTCTTTTTGGAAATTAGCCGATATTGCGGCACCAAGTATTATTTTAGGTCAAGCAATTGGTCGTTGGGGTAATTTTATGAACCAGGAAGCACATGGAGGACCTGTAACAAGAGAGTTTTTAGAAGGTCTGTTTTTACCTGATTTTATCGTGAATCAAATGTATATAAATGGTCAATATTATCACCCGACATTTTTATATGAATCATTATGGAGTCTTGTCGGGTTTATCGGTCTGATGTTGCTTCGCAGGGCAAACTTTAGACGTGGAGAGCTTTTCTTAACCTATGTGATTTGGTATTCAATTGGCCGATTCTTTGTCGAAGGACTTAGAACAGACAGTTTAATGTTGACGGATACGTTGCGAATCGCACAGGTGATTTCAATTGTTCTCATCATTATTGCGGTAGGAGTCATGATTTACCGCCGAATGAAGGGATATTCTAATGAACGATATTTAGATGCTAGTCAATAAAGTGAAACTTCCATCAGTGTGGGGGCTTCATCCCCTACTGATGGTTGGTTGAACCCATCGGACCTTAACGGGCAGTTATCCCCTGCTTTTCTTCATTGTAAACTTAGAAGCTTGAAGGAGAGAACTTACTGCCCGTTAAGAATGGGATAAACCCTAGCCAATCAAATATGGACACCAAGGGAGAGGGTTATAGTGGTGAATAGCTTGAAAACAGGCCTGAAGGCTGGTCTGCAAACAACCTGGACATTAGGTAAAGTAATTTTTCCAATTACATTGATTGTCAGTTTGCTGCAATATACACCTGTTTTAGGATGGATTGTTCAGCTCATATCCCCATTGATGCGGATTTTTGGATTATCGGGCGAAGCAGCAATTCCACTTGTTATTGGAAATTTCCTTAATCTTTATGCTGGAATTGGAGCAATTTTATCCCTTGAGTTAACAGTGAAGGAAGTTTTTATTTTAGCGCTAATGCTTTCGTTTTCACATAATTTACTTGTAGAATCAACTGTTGCTGCAAAAGTTGGATTAAAACTGTGGATTATTTTGCTCGTAAGGCTTGGATTAGCGTTTGTCTCTGCTATTGTGGTAAATCTGACATGGCAAGGTGGAGGCGAAACGGCTCAATATGGGTTTGTTAGCCAATCAAGTGACAATCCAAATGGATGGCTTGAAATTATCGGGCTAGCTTTACAAAAAGCAACACTAGGAATCATACAGCTAGCTTTAATTGTGATTCCTCTATTGGTTGTCATTCAATTACTTAAGGATTATGGATTATTAGACGTATTTACTCGCTGGATGGCACCAGTTACGAGAATGCTTGGAATGAAAGAAAATACATCGATGACTTTAGTTGCCGGATTAACAATCGGATTAGCATATGGTGCAGGTGTCATGATTCAGGCGGTAAAAGAAGATGGAGTAAGCTATAAAGATTTAACACTAGCTTTTATTTTTCTCGTATCTTGTCACGCCGTTGTAGAGGATACTTTAATTTTTATTCCATTAGGAATTCCTGTATGGCCTTTGCTAGTGACCCGTTTGTCTGTAGCGATTATCCTAACCATGACCATTGCAGCGATTTGGCGAAAACTTGAATCAACACCTAGAAGAAAGGAAGCGACGTATGAAAATTAACACACTATTATTCGACCTAGATGGAACATTAATCAATACAAATGAATTAATTATTGAATCCTTTCTCCACACACTACATTCGTATTATCCAAACGAATACAAAAGAGAAGATGTTCTGCCGTTTATAGGTCCGACTTTATATGATACGTTTAACAGCATCAATCCTGAAAAAACAGAAGAAATGGTAAAGGTGTATCGAAAGTTTAACCATGAGCAGCATGATGTGCTTGTAACAGAATATGAAACGGTTTTTGAAACAGTTCAAGCCCTTAAAGAGCATGGATTCAAGCTAGGCATTGTGACGACAAAAATCCGTGATACTGTAAATATGGGCCTAAGCCTTACAAAGCTTGATCAGTTCTTTGATGTTGTCGTCACACTTGATGATGTTGAGAACGCAAAGCCCCATCCAGAGCCTGTTTTAAAAGCATTAGCACAGCTGGACTCCAAGCCGGAGGAAGCGATCATGGTAGGAGATAATCATCATGATGTTGAAGCAGGGAAAAATGCTGGTACAAAAACAGCCGGTGTTGCTTGGAGTATCAAAGGTAGAGAGTATATTAGCAGTTACAACCCGGATTATTTACTTGAAAAAATGAGTGATTTACTTCCAATTGTTGGAGTGAAGTAATGTGAGGCGGACAACAAGATATCCTGTTTCAGGTGCCAATTCCCTTTGGCATGTGTATAAAACTGTACCATTTTGGAAGGTTGTTCGAAACTTTATCGTTATCCAGATTGCACGCTACACACCTTTTTTAGCCGTGAAAAACTGGTTGTACCGCTCTTTTTTACATATGAAGATCGGGGAGCAAACGTCGTTTGCGCTGATGGTCATGCTTGATGTGATGTTTCCTGAAAAAATATCGGTAGGAAAAAACACCGTAATCGGCTATAACACAACGATTCTCGCCCATGAATATTTGATCAAAGAATACCGACTCGGTGATGTTCATATTGGGGACGAGGTCATGATCGGAGCAAACACAACGATTTTACCAGGTGTAACAATCGGTGACGGTGCTATCGTTTCAGCAGGAACCCTTGTCCACAAAGATGTCCCGCCTGGTGCATTTGTAGGTGGAAATCCGATGAACATCATTTATACAAAAGAAGAGCTGGCCAAAAGAGAAGAGGCTGCTAGTATTGACTAGTAGCTTTTTCTTTTAGATGTTTGTCATTTTTATTAAGGGGCTCTTTAGCAGAAACTATTTAGGTTGATTGAAGCGGAAGGTGCGAGACTCCTGAGGGAGTAGCGGGACAGGTGAGACCCCACAGGCGCAAAGCGGCGAGGATGCTCACCGCCCGCCCCGCGGAAAGCGAGCATCCTGAAGCTGCAATCAACCAACGACAATCATTCTTACATAGCATCAAAGTGTAAACTTATCTTAATTAAACGTTTGTTTAAACACTCAAAAGTCAGAATAATAAGTAAAATCAACAAATCTATCCTAAAAACTAGTAATTCCTTGAAATCCTTTCTTCACTTTGGTAATATATTAGCATATTAGCGAAGTAAAGGATTCTGAAAATTAACGAAGTATTCAATGACGGGGGTACAGACACACATGTTTATGTTTGAAAAACCGCTTGGAATGGTTGATACATTACCAAATTTATATGAAGTAAAAAAGAAAACCCGCAATAAAATGACAAACGAAATTGAAGGATGGGGCTTTGAATTTATCGAAACACCAACACTAGAATATTACGAAACAGTTGGTGTTCAATCAGCCATCTTAGATCAGCAGCTTTTTAAATTGCTAGATCAACAAGGCCATACACTCGTGCTTCGTCCAGATATGACAGCACCAATTGCACGTGTGGCAGCCTCAAAACTATTTAACAATCTATATCCGCAACGGCTTGCCTATTCAGCAAATGTATTCCGTGCTCAACAGCATGAAGGGGGGCGTCCAGCTGAATTTGAACAAGTTGGGGTGGAATTAATTGGTGATGGTACATCAAGTGCAGATGCCGAAGTGATTGCCTTGATGGTTTCAGTATTAAAGAAGGCAGGTCTGCCAAACTTTAAAATTGCGATCGGTCATATTGGTTATGCGAATGCCCTTTTCAAAGAAGTATTAGGAAACCAAGAACGTGCGGATGTATTAAGACGTTTCCTTTATGAGAAGAACTATGTGGGCTATCGTGAACATGTAAAAAGCTTACCTTTATCCTCTATTGATAAAGAGCGTTTATTTACATTACTAACCCTTCGCGGCGGTATCGAAAAAGTAAATGAAGCAAAAGAGCTTGTTACCACGCAGGAAGCCCTTGCCTCTTTAGAGGAAATTTCACAAATATGGAATGCACTTGAGGCTTATAAGGTAACAGATTATTTAAAGCTTGATTTAAATATCGTCAGCCATATGAGCTATTATACAGGCGTTTTATTCGAAGTTTATGCAGAACATGTTGGATTCCCAATTGGAAATGGCGGACGTTATGACCACTTATTTGAAAAGTTCAACCGTGCTGCACCAGCAACCGGATTTGGTCTGCATTTAGACCGTTTAATTGAAGCACTGAATGTTACAGAGGAAGCAACACTTCAATGTGTCATCTACAGCCAGGAGCGTCGCGCAGAAGCGATTTCCTATGCAACAGAGCTAAGACAATCAAATAAACGCGTTGTGATGCAGGATATTACGGGCATTAAAGATGTTGATGCCTATACAAAGAAATTTGAAGAAGTAAGTTATTTTATCGGTTCAAGAAAGGAGGAGCTGTAACATGAATCAACAGCTAACAATTGCGATGCCAAAAGGGAGAATTTTTGAAGAAGCAGCAGACATGCTTCGCAAAGCAGGCTATCAGCTTCCTCCTGAATTCGATGAATCTAGAAAACTAATTTTAGATGTTCCAAACGAAAACATTCGCTTTATTTTAGCGAAGCCAATGGATGTAGTTACATATGTTGAACATGGTGTAGCGGATGTTGGAATTGCTGGAAAAGACGTGATGCTTGAAGAAGATCGTGATGTATATGAGGTCCTTGATCTGAAAATCAGTGAATGCTACCTGGCAGTGGCTGGTCTTCCTGATGCGAAAATATCAAATGTCGCTCCAAAAGTGGCAACAAAGTATCCAAAGGTTGCCTCAAGCTACTTCCGCGAGCAGGGTGAGCAGGTGGAAATCATTAAATTAAATGGATCGATTGAGCTTGCACCGTTAATTGGGCTAGCAGAGCGTATCGTTGATATCGTATCAACAGGACAAACATTAAAGGAAAACGGACTAGTCGAGCTTGAGCATATTTGCCACATTACATCCCGACTAATCGTTAATCCGGTAAGTTACCGGATGAAGGACGAGCCAATCGATGAATTAGTTGAGCGTCTATCAAAAGTAATTGGGGGCTAATCGATGAAAATTACTCAAATTACAGATAAAAAAGTTAGTTTAAGAAGAACAATTGATACCGGGACAGAAGAACAACGAAAAATCGTTCAATCGATCATTACAGCTGTTCGTGAAGACGGTGATGCTGCGTTATTTTCCTATACAGAAAAATTTGATCGTGTCTCACTTGATTCCTTAAAAGTAACGGAAGCTGAATATATAGCAGCATATAAAGCGTTAGATCAAGAACTAGTAGACATCATCCGTGAAGCTGCAGGTAACATTCGCTCTTTTCATGAAAAACAAAAAAGAGAATCCTGGTTTAACTACAATGAAGAAGGAACAATGCTTGGACAAAAAATCACAGCCTTAGATGCAGTTGGTGTGTATGTACCAGGTGGAACTGCAGCATATCCATCCTCTGTGTTAATGAATGTCATTCCTGCGCAAGTAGCAGGTGTTAAGCGTATTGTACTTGTCTCACCGCCAAATCAAGAAGGGACACTTCCAGCAGGTGTACTAGTTGCTGCTAAAGAGCTTGGCATTAAAGAGATTTATAAGGTTGGAGGAGCCCAAGCAATTGCAGCGTTAGCATATGGAACCGAGACAATTGCAGCTGTTGATAAAATCATGGGTCCGGGAAACATCTTTGTTGCCCTAGCAAAACGAGAAGTGTTTGGGAACGTTGATATCGATATGATCGCAGGGCCTAGTGAAATTGTTGTGTTAAGTGATGAAACAGCAAAAGCGAACGAAATTGCGGCAGATCTATTATCACAAGCTGAACATGATAAACAGGCATCAAGCATCCTTGTGACAACATCAATGGAGCAAGCAGAAGAAGTAAAGGCTGAAGTTGAACGGCAGGTTGATACATTACCAAGAAAAGAGATTGCGAAGGCTTCAATTGAAGCGTACGGACACATATACGTAGCAGAAGATCTTGAAACAGCAATTGCGGTTGTAAACGAGCTTGCACCTGAGCATCTTGAAGTACTAACAGAAAACCCATTGGCCAGCCTAAACGAGATTCGCCATGCGGGAGCAATTTTCCTAGGTCGTTATAGCTCAGAGCCCGTTGGTGATTATTTTGCAGGACCAAACCATGTCTTACCGACAAATGGAACAGCTCGTTTTTCAAGTCCCCTTAATGTAGATGATTTTATGAAAAAATCAAGCATCATCCAATATAGTGAGCAAGCGTTCTATAACAATTATGCAAAGGTGGCAAAGCTTGCAAGATTAGAAGGCTTGGAAGCACATGCTCGTGCAATGGAAGAAAGGCTTAAATAGGAGGAAAAACCAAAATGACAAGAATAGCTTCAATTAAACGCGATACAAAGGAAACACAAATTTCTTTGTCCTTTTCAATTGATGGGACAGGTCAATCTTCTTTAAAAACAGATGTACCATTTATGGATCATATGCTTGACTTGTTTACAAAGCACGGGCAATTTGATTTGTCTGTTGATGCAAATGGTGATGTTGAGATTGATGATCACCATACAACAGAGGATATCGGAATTTGCTTGGGACAGGCTCTTCGTGAAGCATTAGGTGATAAAAGAGGGATTAAGCGCTACGGAAGTGCATTCGTTCCTATGGATGAGGCATTGGCTCAAGTTGTTGTCGATTTAAGTAACCGACCGCACCTGGAGTTCAGAGGAGAGCTTCCAAGCACAAAAGTCGGAACTTTTGATACTGAAAACGTGCATGAATTTCTTTGGAAGTTTGCATTAGAAGCTCGAATGAATTTACATGTCATTGTCCACTATGGCCGGAACACACACCATATTATTGAAGCCATTTTCAAAGCATTAGCAAGAGCGCTTGATGAAGCAACAATGGTTGATCCACGTATGGAAGGAAAGCTTCCTTCAACGAAAGGGATGTTATAAGCATGATCGCAATTATTGATTATGGAATGGGAAATCTTTATAGCGTCAGCAAAGCGTTAGAACGGATGAATGCTGATTATATTTTAACAAGTGATCAAGACAAGCTTGCAAAAGCAGATGGCTATATTTTACCTGGGGTTGGCTCATTTAATGATGCGATGTCCATTTTAAATGAAACAGGATTAACACAGTTTATTCAAAAGGTCGTTTCAGAGGGAAAACCACTACTAGGTATTTGTCTTGGGATGCAGTTATTATTTGATGAAAGTATCGAAAATGGGGAAGCAAAAGGTCTTTCTCTTTTACCGGGCAGAGTTATTCGCATTCCTGAGTCTGGAAACGGAGAATCGTTCAAGGTGCCGCATATGGGCTGGAACAACTTGACGATCAAAAACGAAAGTCCTTTGTTAGCAGGATTATACAGCGGTTACGCTTATTTTGTCCACTCTTATTATGTTGACGCTGCAGATGAAGACACGCTGCTGGCGACAGCAAGCTATAGTGTTGACGTTCCTGCCGTTGTGGGACGTGGAAATGTGTATGGAACACAATTTCACCCGGAAAAAAGCAGTGAATTAGGTCTAGCCATTTTAGAAAATTATATCAACCTTGTGGAGGGAGAAAAACGATGAGCCAATTTATCATTTATCCGGCAATTGATATGCGCGGAGGCAAATGTGTTCGATTGCTTCAAGGAGACTATAACAAGGAAACTGTCTATGGTGATTCTCCTTTCGATATGGCAAAACAATTTGATGATCAAGGTGCCAGCTGGATTCACATGGTCGATTTAGACGGTGCGAAGGAAGGAAAACTTGTGAATCATCAGCATGTCATCGATGCGGCTGCAAAACTATCAGCGAACATCCAAATTGGCGGCGGAATCCGTACAGAGGAAGATGTTGAGTATTATCTATCAAATGGCGTAGACCGTGTTATTTTAGGAAGTGCTGCCATCTCAAATCCTGATTTCGTAAAAAAAATGCTCGCTGCATACGGTGAAAAAATCGCGATTGGAATTGATGCAAAGGACGGCTATGTATCCACAGAAGGCTGGTTAAATACATCGAATGTCAAAGCAACTGATTTAGGTAAAGAGCTTGCAAATGCTGGTGCGGAGGTTTTTATTTTCACAGACATCGCAACAGATGGCATGCTGTCAGGTCCAAATGTTGAAGCAGTAGTGGAAATGGCGAAAGCGACTGGGAAACAAGTCATTGCTTCTGGCGGAGTTAGCTCTCTAAAAGACTTGGAAACTCTTTCTGAATACAAACAAGCTGGTGTAGCTGGTGCAATCGTTGGAAAAGCCTTATATACAAATCAATTTAGTTTAACAGATGCATTAAAGGTAGGCGCAACATCATGATTACAAAACGTATTATTCCTTGTCTTGATGTAAAAGAAGGCCGTGTTGTGAAAGGCATTCAATTTTTAGGGCTCCGTGATGCCGGAGATCCGGTTGAGCTTGCAAAGTTTTATGACAAAGAAGGGGCAGATGAGCTCGTCTTCTTAGATATCTCAGCCTCTCATGAAGGACGCAAAACGATGGTGGATGTTGTGGAACAGGTTGCAGCACAGCTTGCGATTCCATTTACGGTTGGCGGCGGTATTAATTCATTAGAGGATATGAAACGCATCCTGCGTGCAGGTGCTGACAAGGTTTCTCTTAACACTGCTGCTTTATTGAATCCGGATTTAATTACAGAAGGAGCCGGGTTTTTCGGTTCTCAATGTATTGTCGTAGCAATCGATGCAAAATACGATGAAGAGCTTGGAAGCTGGAGAGTCTTCACCCATGGCGGCAGAAATGCGACAAAGTGGGAAGTTGTTGAGTGGGCGAAGGAAGCCGTGAAGCGTGGGGCTGGTGAAATTCTGCTTACAAGCATGGACAGTGATGGTGAAAAAAGCGGCTTTAATCTCGCGTTAAATAAGGCAGTGAGTGAAGCGGTATCGGTCCCTGTGATTGCCTCTGGCGGCGCAGGAAATGCTGAACACTTTTTACATGCCTTTCAAGAAGGAAAAGCTGATGCAGCACTAGCGGCATCAATTTTCCACTACAAAGAAACATCTGTGAAGGAAGTTAAAGCATACTTAGATCAACAGGGGGTGAATGTACGATGATAGAATCAATTAAATTTGACCAAAACGGCTTAGTGCCTGCCATCGTGCAAGATGCAGCTAGTAAGGAAGTATTAACGCTGGCTTACATGAATGAAGAATCGTTGAAAAAAACCATCGAAACAAAGGAAACTTGGTTTTACAGCCGTTCCCGCCAAGAGCTATGGCATAAAGGTGCAACAAGCGGAAACACACAAAAGGTTGTGGAAATGAGATACGATTGCGACCAAGATGCCATTTTAGTCCTTGTACAACCAGCAGGGCCAGCATGCCATACAGGTGCCTATACTTGCTTTAGCGAAACAATCACAAAGCAAGAGAGTCAGGTTTCAGAAGATCGTTTCCAGATTCTAAATACATTAGAAGCCTTAATTGCACAACGTGAAAGTGAGCTTCCAGAAGGTTCTTATACAACGTACCTGTTTACCGAGGGGGTTGACAAGATTTTGAAAAAAGTCGGTGAAGAAGCTGGGGAAGTGATTATTGCTGCTAAAAACCGTGACCATGGAGAGTTAAAATGGGAAGTGGCAGATCTGCTATTCCACTTAATGGTGCTATTACGTGAGCAGAAGCTTCCGCTGGATGATGTACTGAACGTACTTGAAGAGCGACATATAAAAAAATAAAGGGCAAGGGCTGTCTCCAGCAAGTGTGGTAGGGGACAGTCCTTTTTTCATTTAATGTTGTTTTGATAAATAGTTTCTGTCCATTGCTTGCGGCGGGCGTTCAAACCAGTTGTTTTTAATCATGATATTGACCGAGTCTTCAGAATAAAATCCGATGTCTTTTATCATTTTTAAGTATTTTGCTGATAAATCATGTCTCATAGATAACGCCAAGGAGCCCCCGATATTTCCTAGTCCAATTCCATTTAAGGCGGTAATGTGAAAAAGCATTAATTTATCCGAAAATGGTGCAACAGTTGAATCCGTAACCTCTGTATCCCATGTCATTGGAGAGGGTAATGAACTTTCCTCTAAGAGTCTGCGGAGAACCTCCATAATAGAACCGGCAATTTCGATTCCTTTTATAAAATGGTTTCTTATTTCCTTGGCTTTGGCTGTTTGAGAGAAACTAATAAGTAATGATTTCCCTAAAGCATTGTTCATATAATTCATTGAAATATGGGCTATTTCTGCGGCTGTTAATGTTCGTCTTTCTCCAAACCAGCCGCGGAGGAATCCCTGTTGTTCCACCATGCTAGCTTCTGCAGTTTTTCCCAGATAAGGTGGGCGAATAAACAATCCTTTCGAAAGCTCAATTTCTTTTGCCATTTCCTCTATCTTTGCAGCTTCTGTTAAATAATGAAAATAGAGGTCGCGAAGATCTTTTCTTGCAGACATTGAAAAAGCCATGCCATGAGCAGCAATTGCAGCTTTACCTAATTGACGAATAAAGTAAAGCATAAAGGAATCAGAATATAGTCTAGGCGCATTAATATTTACATCTTGATCAGAAAAACCGATAGGAAGAGGGAACTTTTCTTTAAGGAAAATCTCAGTTAATGTTCCAATATGCTCTTTACATTTTACTAAGGCTACGTCAATGAGCCCTTTTATTTCAACATCTTCGACGATATGGGTAAAGTATGTTAACACTGGTTTGCTAGCACTTTCTGTCATATACGTAGCCCAGATTGCACCTATTTCAGAAGATGTTAGTTCAATATGTTGTGGTGATAACCCTTTTTCATTCATTCAAAAATCCTCCTGATATTGTACTACACATATTCTTCACTTATTTTTAAGTGAATATTTGCTATTTACAAATTTGGAAGTATTTTTCCAAATGAAGAGTACACATGTCTTTTTATTTACCTACTACTTTGGAAACACAACTTGTGGTATACTTACGTACGGTGAAATGAATGAAATGGAGGATTTCAGTGGGAAAACAATTGAGCAAACAACAAAAAAACGCACAGGTTGTCCCGTTTCTCCAAGATGGACAATATTATTATAATAAAGGTCTTAAGGCATACCGAGAGCAAAACTATCAAAAAGCAAGTAAATATTTACAAAAGGCTGTTGAGTTAGACCCGAAGGATTCCATCAAGCTCTCCCAGCTCGCAACGATTTATACTGATATGGGAAAATACAGTCAATCAAATGAATTGCTTTCATATATACTTGAAGAACTTGATAAAGATATGACGGAATGTCACTACTTTATGGCAAACAATTACGCACATCTTGGATTATTTCAGGAAGCATACAAATGCGCAACAGAGTATTCAAGAATAGATCCGTTTGGAGAGTTTATTGAGGAAAATGAGGATTTGATTGATCTTTTAACAATGGAAGATGACGAAGAAGAACCATTTTTAAAAGATCCTGATGATTTAATTTTAAAACAGGATGCGGCTAAATCTCTTCTAGAATCAAGTAATTTTGAAGAGGCAATCACATTACTTGAAGAAATTGTTGAAGAATACCCGGAGTTTTGGTCAGCACACAACAATCTTTCCTTGGCTTATTTTTATGTAGGAGAAGTGGATAAAGCAAAGCAATACTTGCAAACAGTTCTAGAACGAAATCCCGGCAATCTTCATGCATACTGTAATCTTTTAGTTTTTTATTATTATGAACGCCAGGATGACAAAGTAGAAGAAATTGCAAAAGTATTATCAAATGTACATCCGCTTTTATTCGAACACCGCTATAAGCTGGGGGCAACTTTTGCTTTAGTAGGACATTACCCAATTGCTTATAAATGGCTGCGATCTCTTCATAAACAGGGCTTTGAGGGAGATGAAGTCTTTTATTACTGGTTATCGTATGCTGCCTACTTTACAGGAAATGTCGCATTTGCTGAACAAATGTGGGAGCGGGTACTAAAGGAAAACAAAGCTAAAGAAGGCTCAGAGCCGTGGAATGCGTCAGGAGATGCGAATCATCGTGTAAGTAGTATGACACTTGAAGAGCGTTTATATGCAATCTTTCTTGCCATTCAAACAAATAATTTAAATGAGATTTCCCAGTATCAAGCATCAACTGTACCGCAGTCTCAGCTTGAAAAGGAATTCATTAAATTTGCCTTATCAAAGGATTATCACAAATTTGATAAAGTGTCCTCACTTCATCAAATAGCAGAATCCTTATTTGCTCATTCAGAGCAAGATGAATTATTTTTATTTTCTTTCCGTGTGCTTATGAAGGCCTACAAAGAAAACATAGCTTTACAAAATCACCAAGGCTGGGCTGCTGCGTTAGAATATGTTTGGAGAAACGAAGCAAATCAACCTGTAAGCCAAACAAATATCGCTTCCCAATACGGAGTATCTGTATCATCTGTAGGGAAATATGCAAAACTTGTTAAGAACATGCTACTCTAAAACTCGCCAAACGGCGGGTTTTTTTAGTGGGTCAGAGGGACAGGTCCCTTGTCCCACTATGATAAATATACAAACTGGATTTTAACTTTTATTTTCGTTTGGACAAATTTCCCCGGAAATCGACCAAATTCCGCAACACCTTTCTTCCTTTTTGAGCAAAAAAATGGCATCATTATCTTATATTTAATACGATGTTTATAGCACAAAAATGTTGAAGATAAATTGAAGGGTATTTGTCTTCTCGAAAAAGCAGATAATCAGAGTATAGGTTTATTTAAGGAGTGAATAAACGTGTCAGAAGAAAAAATTTATGACGTTATTATAGCAGGAGCAGGTCCAGCTGGTATGACAGCAGCTGTATATACTTCACGTGCTAACTTGTCAACACTTATGATTGAACGCGGTGTACCGGGCGGTCAAATGGCTAACACAGAAGAAGTAGAAAACTATCCTGGATTTGATCACATTTTAGGGCCTGAATTATCAACAAAAATGTTTGACCATGCGAAAAAATTCGGTGCAGAATATGCATATGGCGATATACAGGAAATCGTTGATGGTGAAGAATATAAAATTGTCAAAGCTGGAAAAAAAGAATATAAAACAAGAGCTGTGATCATTACAACTGGTGCAGAATATAAGAAAATCGGTGTACCTGGTGAAAAAGAATTAGGTGGACGCGGAGTTTCTTATTGCGCTGTTTGTGACGGAGCATTCTTTAAAGGAAAAGAATTAGTGGTTGTAGGTGGAGGAGACTCTGCAGTAGAAGAGGGGGTATACTTAACACGCTTTGCTTCAAAAGTAACCATTGTTCACCGTCGTGATGAATTAAGAGCTCAAAAAATTCTCCAACAACGTGCGTTTGATAACGAAAAAATCGACTTTATCTGGAACCACACTGTAAAAGAAATTCATGAGCAAGACGGTAAAGTTGGGAACGTAACTTTAGTGAATACACAAAATGGAGAAGAACAAGAATTTAAAACTGATGGTGTGTTCATTTACATCGGAATGGTGCCATTATCAAAACCATTTGCAAACCTTGGAATCACAAACGAAAATGGCTATATTGAGACAAATGAGCGCATGGAAACAAAAGTCCCGGGAATTTTTGCTGCCGGTGACATTCGTGAAAAAATGCTTCGCCAAATTGTTACAGCAACAGGTGATGGAAGTATAGCGGCACAAAGTGCTCAACATTATGTAGAAGAATTAGCTGAAAAATTAAAGGCTGTGAAATAAACAGGACATGATTGTAAAAGGTTGTCGAAGGCTGATTAACAATTTCGTAATTGTGTTTTAACTATCTTGTAACATGAGTGAAACAATTATGAGGTACTATATAAGTAGTAATTGACCCCCTTTTATAAATAGACTTATTTTCGAGCATGGGCGCCCTTTCCCATGCTCCCTTTTTTTGTCCATCCGGTGTTTTTATTTTCTCTGCAAAAAAATGAAACAGTTTTTCAAGATAAACGTATATACATATTAGTAGACCTCTTCTTAAACTCTCTCTCGTAGGTAATAAAAAATAACCAAAGATTTAACCACTTGTGAAAAAAGGTATTTTGTTGAAGATTACCAATCCTGTTCGTTGTGAAGATAATTTGAAATATAGTATAATGAAAGAAAAAGTACGTTGCTAGCTAGAATAATGTTATGTGAAAAATAGAGGTGAAGAATTTGCAAAGAGTAACCAATTGCGTCTTAATGGAAGGAAATAAAGTTCTACTCCTGCAAAAACCTAGAAGAGGCTGGTGGGTAGCTCCTGGTGGGAAAATGGAACTGGGAGAATCTGTGAAGGATACGGTCACACGAGAATTCCGTGAAGAGACAGGCATATATATTAAAAACCCACAGCTAAAAGGGATCTTTACCTTCATTATAAAAGATGGAACAGATATTGTTTCTGAATGGATGATGTTTACCTTCTTAGCAACAGATTATCAAGGAACAAATGTATTGGAATCTGAAGAAGGATCGATAAAATGGCATGATAAAGATGTTATTCAGGAGTTGCCAATGGCACCGGGAGATCATCACATTTTAGAATATGTTATTAAAGGAACAGGAATGCTTTATGGTACCTTTACATACACACCTGATTATGAGCTGCTTTCCTACCGTCTAGATCCTCAATAAGACGATAAAAGTCAGATGTGCGGCACATTTTCTCACAAACGTACATGAACGTTAGATAAAACATGGTAACGTGACAATAGAGGCTATAGCTGAAGAGTGAAAATAATACGAGGGAAGAAAGAGGGGAGGATATGAAATGACCATTGAACAAAATGAACAACAGTCACCGCAGGAAGTGCAAATGGTAATTATTACAGGCATGTCTGGGGCTGGTAAAACAGTTGCCATTCAAAGCTTTGAGGACTTAGGGTATTTCTGTGTAGATAACTTGCCGCCAACTTTGTTACCTAAATTTTTAGAGCTAATGAAAGAGTCAGGTTCGAAAATGAATAAAGTGGCGCTTGTGATGGACCTTCGAGGACGAGAGTTTTTTGATAGTTTGTTTGAAGCGCTTGATGATTTAGCCGAGAATGCATGGTTAACACCACATATCTTATTTTTGGATGCAAAAGATTCAACACTTGTAACAAGGTACAAGGAAACAAGACGTTCCCACCCATTAGCATCAAAAGGGCTTCCTTTAGAAGGAATTGGACTTGAAAGAGAGCTTCTTGAAGAGTTGAAAGGCAGAGCGCAGCTCATCTATGATACATCAGATCTAAAACCAAGAGAGCTAAGAGAAAAAATTCTTAAACAGTTCTCTTCAAGTGTAGAGCATACATTTACGGTTAATGTTACATCTTTTGGTTTTAAATACGGAATACCTATTGATGCAGATCTTGTCTTTGATGTACGCTTTTTACCTAACCCACATTATATTGATCATATGAGACCAAAAACTGGTTTGCAGGAAGAGGTTTCTTCATATGTACTGAAGTGGAATGAAACTCAGAAGTTTTTAGAAAAACTGCAGGATCTGCTTACCTTTATGCTGCCTTACTATAAGCGTGAGGGAAAAAGCCAACTTGTTATTGCGATTGGATGTACAGGAGGACAACATCGCTCAGTAACATTAGCTGAATACATTGCCAATTTCTATAAAAACGATTACCATACTCAAGTTTCGCATCGAGACATTGAGAAAAGAAAGCATCACTAAGGAATGGCAGCAGAAACATTACCGAAGGTAGTCATCATCGGTGGCGGAACAGGATTATCAGTTCTATTAAGAGGATTAAAAAAATTCCCTGTTGATATTACGGCAATTGTAACTGTTGCCGATGATGGCGGGAGCTCAGGAAGGCTCCGAAATGAGTTAAACATCCCTCCTCCTGGAGATATACGCAATGTATTAGCGGCATTATCAGATGTTGAGCCTCTTGTTGAAGAGCTGTTTCAGCATCGCTTTAATAAAGGAAACAATTTAATTGGTCATTCCTTAGGAAACTTAATCCTAGCAGCAATGACGAACATTACCGGTGACTTTGTTCATGCAATCAGAGAAATGAGCACAGTGTTAAATGTACGAGGAAAAGTATTACCCGCGGCAAACACAAGTGTTATTTTAAATGCAGAAATGGAAGACGGAACGGTTGTATCAGGAGAATCAAAGATTCCATTTTCAGGGAAGAAGATCAAGCGGGTTTTTCTTAGTCCGAGTAAGATCGAACCTTTGCCAGAAACGGTTGAAGTGATTCGGGACGCTGATCTAATTATTATCGGACCTGGCAGCTTGTACACGAGTATTTTGCCGAATCTGCTTGTTCCTAAAATTGGAGAAGAGGTTCGCAAAGCAAAAGCAAAAAAGGTGTACATTTGCAATGTGATGACACAAGCTGGTGAAACCTTGGATTTCTCAGCTAGTGATCACGTTAAAGCCTTATACGATCATATGCAGGAAGCATTCATTGATACGATCCTTGTCAATGAAGAAGAAATTCCTGAAAACATTAAATCACTTTATGAGGAAGAGCTGGCAAAGCCAGTGCATTATGATATTGAGAACCTAAAATCATTAGGGCTTGAAGTGTTAACAGATAAAATTATTAGTTATGAAAATAATGTGATTAGACATGATACAAATAAGGTTGCGAAGCTATTATATGGAATTCTACAACAAGAGATGACATGAGTTCCTGGGAAAGAATGGGGGTGCAGAGTTGTCATTTGCATCTGAGACAAAAAAAGAATTAACAAACTTAGAACTAAAGCCTTGCTGTTTAAAAGCGGAGCTATCAGCACTTATTCGAATGAATGGTTCTCTTTCATTTTCAAATCGTATGTTAATCTTAGATATACAAACGGAAAATGCAGCGATTGCAAGAAGAATCTATACTCTTCTTAAAAAACAATATGAAATATCTGTGGAGCTGCTTGTTCGAAAAAAGATGCGTCTGAAGAAAAACAATGTCTACATTGTCCGCCTTATTGAACGAGCTAAGGACATCTTAGAAGATCTTAATATTCTTGATGAAGGCTTTACATTTTATAGAAGTATTTCTGAAAATTTAGTGAAAAAGAAATGTTGCAAACGCTCTTATATTAGAGGAGCCTTTCTTGCAGGAGGTTCTGTTAATAATCCGGAAACCTCATCATATCACCTTGAAATTTTCTCACAATATAAGGAACATAATGATTCCCTTTGTGAGTTAATGAATACATTTGAATTAAACAGCAAAACGCTGGAACGAAAAAAAGGGTTTATCACCTACTTAAAAGAAGCAGAAAAAATCACCGAGTTCCTAAACATTATCGGTGCTCATCAGGCATTGCTTCGATTTGAGGATGTTCGAATTGTTCGAGACATGCGTAACTCCGTTAACCGTTTAGTCAATTGTGAAACAGCAAACCTAAACAAAACAATCGGAGCTGCCCTCAGACAAGTCGAAAATATCCGATATATTGATGATAAAATTGGGTTAGATGCTTTACCAGATAAATTACGCGAAATCGCTAGACTTCGAGTAGAATACCAAGATGTCACATTAAAAGAACTTGGAGAAATGGTATCAAGCGGTACAATAAGCAAATCAGGCATTAATCATCGCTTAAGAAAGCTAGACGAAATAGCTGAACAACTTAGATCAGGCCAGCCGTTATCTATAAAATAAAAATAAAAAGAGAAGAGGAGATTACCATGGTTGAAAAACAAGTTGAAGTAAATCTAAAAACAGGTTTACAAGCACGTCCAGCGGCATTATTTGTTCAAGAGGCAAATCGTTTTGCATCAGATATTTTTTTAGAGAAAGACGGAAAGAAAGTAAATGCTAAAAGCATTATGGGATTAATGAGTTTAGCCGTAAGCAATGGGGCTGTCATTCAGCTTATTGCAGAGGGTAGCGACGAACAAGAAGCTGTTGAAGCATTAACGAAATTTGTTCAACAGGAAGGATAAGTAATAAGGCACACCGAAGAAGAATCAGCGGTGTGTCTTTCTTTTTAAGGTGGGAGAGAGATGCTAAAGGATTTACATACGGAAGAACAAATGGCACCTGCTGTCCGTTTATTTTTTGCGATGGTGGAAGAAAATTATACAAGACTTTGTTCAAGCATAAAAAATATACCCCAAGATGTTTTAGAGTATAAAGGAAAAGGTGGGCAGTACAACAGTATCGCCCAATTAATCAGGCATTTAGCATATGTTGACCTCAGGTGGGTATATCGGATAAAGGGTGAAACGATGCCAGATGCACTTGAGAGAAAATATGGACCGATGATAGATGAAAATGGGCAACTTCCTTCCGTTACTGGATTATCAATTGATCAATTACTCCAAGATTATGCTGAAGTATTTCATTATTTTCGCAGGGAATGTTTACGATTAAAGGATAAAGATTTAAAGGTAGTAGTAGATTATGAGGACGGAAAAAAAGCAACGATTCAATGGGGGATCTGGCACATGGCAGACCATAGTCGATATCATCAGGCACATATAAACCTGTTATTGAAGGAAAAAAGCTAAAACCAAAAGGTGGTTTTAGCTTTTAAATCATTATTATTTACCTAACGTGTTGCGATCTAATACTTTGTCAATTAAACCATATTCTAACGCACGTTCAGCTGTCATGAAGTTGTCACGCTCAGTGTCTCGCTCGATCACATCTAGTGATTGACCAGTACGCTCAGAAAGGATTTTGTTTAATTTATCGCGCAGGAACAAGATACGTTTTGCAGCGATTTCGATTTCAGTTGCTTGACCTTGAGCTCCGCCAAGTGGTTGGTGAATCATCACTTCAGAGTTAGGAAGTGCATATCGCTTTCCTTTGTCCCCAGCGGCAAGTAAGAACGCACCCATTGAAGCAGCCATACCGATACAAATTGTTGAAACACTTGGTTTAATGAACTGCATTGTATCAAAAATTGCCATACCAGCTGTAATGGATCCGCCTGGACTGTTAATGTAGATTGAGATATCTTTTTCCGGATCTTCTGCTTCTAGAAAAAGGAGCTGAGAAACGATTGAGTTTGCTACATTATCGTCAATCGCACTACCAAGCATAATAATACGATCTTTCAAAAGACGAGAATAAATGTCATAAGCACGCTCACCACGGTTTGTTTGTTCAATAACTGTAGGGATTAAATTCATTTTCGTATTCCTCCTTTAATATAAGAAAGATTTTTGTCCTAAAGGGTAATCGAAATAATAGTATGTAATCCTTTAGAACTTTACACATAGACTTGAAACAAATTGGTAAATCTTTATGTATCTCCATCATACAACTAAGGTCAATAAAGGTCAAACGAAAAGACCGAAGTAGCACCATGAATTTTTAAATGGCTCATATCTATGTGTTCTTTACTATCTTATGTATGGTAAAAGCATAACATGTAATCATGTTTCCCACATTTATTATATTTCAAACAGGCATGAAAAAAAGCAGCACCAATGCTTAGCGTTAATTTATAGAACACTGTTTTAAAACGAACAGGAAGATTTTCCAAGTAAATACTTGAAAATACAGTTGAAATTAATAGGAAGTTACCGTATAATTTTTCGTACTGATATATATTGTGCGCTCGTAGCTCAGTCGGATAGAGCGGTGGTTTCCGGTACCACGTCTGCCGGGGGTTCGAATCCCTCCGAGCGCGTTAAGAAGGTTAGAAATAGCAAGGGTTTGAGTGATCTCAGACCCTTGCTATTTTTT
>Ga0180220_1000197_pt1 | contig 95274 bp, 83 predicted proteins | sample eDN5th37CBELigBY_FD_151335 | JGI IMG/M metagenome (GOLD analysis project Ga0180220, IMG submission 151335) | Enriched backyard soil microbial communities from Emeryville, California, USA - eDNA 5th pass 37_C BE-Lig BY (version 2) (version 2) | ecosystem: Environmental > Terrestrial > Soil >...
GATCGGTGGCGCTGCCGGCGCTGGTGCGCTGCTGGTCAAGGGGCATGCCGACACGGTGCGGCTGATTCCCGGTGGCGGGCAGGAGCAGGGGCGCCGGGGCGGCACGGAGCCGGTGGCGGTGATCGCCGGGTTCGGGGCGGCAGCAAAGGCGTTTTCGTCCCGGTATGGCAGCAATGTCGTAGCGGGGCTTGCCCGGGAGATCGAAGCGGGATTGAAGGCGTTGGCGCCGGACGTGGTGATCTTCGGCGCGGGTGCCGAACGGATCGGAAATACCATCAATTTCGCCGTGCCGGGGCTGCAGAACGCGGTCGCCATGATGGGGCTGGACCTTGCCGGCGTTTCGGTTTCGTCAGGCTCGGCATGTTCCTCGGGCAAGGTGGGCGCCAGCCATGTGCTCAAGGCCATGGGCATCGATGCGGCGCTTGCCGGGTGCGCGCTGCGCGTCAGCCTCGGCTGGAACTCGACCAAGGAGGACGTTGCGGCGTTCCTCGAAGAATTTGAAACGGTCCTCACGCGGCATCGCAGCCGGCAGGGCCGGGCGGCTTAGCCCGCCACACGCAATTCATGCGTTGTCGACCGGTGGTCGGCAGCAAACAGGAGAAGATGCATGTCCACGCTCGATATCCCAACGCTCAAGGAGAACATCGACCGCGATACGGTCGAGAAGGTCCAGGCGCTGGACGTCGACAAGTACAAATACGGCTTCGAGACGCTGATCGAGTCCGACGTTGCCCCAAAGGGGTTGAACGAGGATATCGTGCGGATGATCTCGGCCAAGAAGAACGAGCCCGAATGGATGCTCGAATGGCGGCTCGAGGCCTATCGGCGCTGGCTGACCATGACCGAGCCGACCTGGGCCAAGGTGCACTACCCCAAGATCGACTTCCAGGAAATCAGCTATTACGCGGCGCCAAAGACCACGAAGGGTCCCAAGAGCCTCGACGAGGTCGATCCGGAGCTGCTGGCGACCTATGAGAAGCTGGGCATTCCGCTCAAGGAGCAGGAAATCCTGGCGGGGGTCGAGGGTGCAACGCTGCCATCTCAGGGCAATGTGGCGGTCGATGCGGTGTTCGACTCCGTCTCGGTCGTAACGACGTTCCGCAAGGAGTTGGCCAAGCAGGGCATCATCTTCTGCTCGATTTCTGAAGCGGTGCGCGAACACCCTGAGCTCGTGCAGAAGTATCTCGGCTCGGTGGTACCGGTGACCGACAACTATTATGCAACGCTCAATTCGGCGGTCTTCACCGACGGATCGTTCGTCTATATCCCCAAGGGCGTGCGCTGCCCGATGGAGCTCTCGACCTATTTCCGCATCAACGAGCGCAATACCGGCCAGTTCGAGCGCACTCTGATCATCGCCGAAGAAGGCAGCTATGTGAGCTATCTCGAGGGCTGCACGGCGCCGATGCGCGATGAAAACCAGCTTCACGCCGCAGTCGTCGAGCTGGTCGCGCTCGACGATGCCGAGATCAAGTACTCGACGGTGCAGAACTGGTATCCGGGCGACAAGAACGGCAAGGGCGGGATTTATAACTTCGTCACCAAGCGCGGCGATTGCCGCGGCCGGCGTTCGAAAATCTCGTGGACGCAGGTCGAGACCGGCTCGGCCATCACCTGGAAATATCCGAGCTGCATCCTGCGCGGTGACGAGAGCCGAGGCGAATTCTATTCGATCGCTATCTCCAACGGCTATCAGCAGATCGACAGCGGCACCAAGATGCGGCACCTGGGTAAGAACACCACCAGCCGCATCATCTCCAAGGGCATTGCCGCCGGTTTCTCGGACAATACCTATCGCGGGCTGGTTTCGGCGCATGCCAAGGCCAAGGGCGCGCGCAATTTCACCCAGTGCGACTCGCTGCTGATCGGCGACAAGTGCGGGGCGCACACGGTGCCCTATATCGAGAGCCACAATTCATCGGCCGTGTTCGAGCACGAGGCGACGACCTCGAAAATCTCGGACGACCAGATGTTCTACTGCCAGCAGCGGGGCCTGAGCGAAGAAGAAGCCGTGGCGCTGATCGTCAACGGGTTCGTGCGCGACGTGCTGCAGCAATTGCCGATGGAATTCATGGTCGAAACGCAAAAGCTGATCTCGATCTCGCTTGAGGGAAGTGTCGGTTAAAGACGCGCCAACCGATCGAACGGAGCATTGCATGAGCGAGAAAACCAGACCTGTCGTTTCGCTGGGGGACCTGCCTCTCGATTTCTGGGAGCAGGGCACGCTCTATAAATCCGCCGATGTTTCGTTCGGCAAGCTGCTCGGCCTCAAGGGGCTCGGCATCAGCTACAACGAGGTGCCTGCGGGCAAGGCGAGCTGTCCGTTCCACAACCACCATGTCGAGGATGAACTCTTCATCATCCTCGAGGGCGAAGGAACGTACCGCTTCGGCGATGAGCGACTCCCGATCAAGGCAGGTGACGTGCTCGGCGCCCCGGCAGGGGGTCAGGAAACCGCGCATCAGATCATCAATACCGGCGCCACCGTGCTGAAATATCTGGCGGTTGCCAACAACGCGGAGACCGAGGTGTGCGAATATCCGGACTCCGGCAAATTCCAGGTTACCAGTCGCATCGACGGTAACCGGCGCCTGCGTCATTGTGGCCGCGAAGGACAGAACCATCTCGACTATTGGGACGGCGAGCCGGGCGCTTGAAGCGCCGCTACCGTGCAACATCAGGAGACTATTTAATGCCTACACCCATCCTCGAAATCCGCGACCTGCGCGTGCGCGTGGAAGAGCGCGAGATCCTCAAGGGCGTGAACCTGACGCTGCCGGCGGGCGAGGTGCATGCCATCATGGGCCGCAACGGCTCGGGCAAGTCGACCCTCTCCTATGTGCTTGCGGGCAAGGAGGATTATGAGGTGACCAGCGGCGAAGTTCTGCTCAACGGCGAGAACATCCTCGAGATGGAGCCGGACGAGCGCGCTGCCGCAGGCCTCTTCCTTGCCTTCCAGTATCCGGTGGAAGTGCCGGGCGTTGCCACGATGACCTTCCTCAAGGCGGCCCTCAACGCCCAGCGCAAGGCGCGGGGTGAAGGGGAGCTCTCTACCCCCGACTTCATGCGGGCGGTAAAGGAAGCGGGCACGCAACTCAATATCGACAGCGAGATGCTCAAGCGTCCGCTCAATGTCGGCTTTTCCGGCGGCGAGAAGAAGCGCGCCGAAATCCTGCAGATGGCGTTGCTCAAGCCCACGCTGTGCGTTCTCGACGAGACGGATTCGGGCCTCGACATCGATGCGCTGCAGGTCGTTTCCAGGGGCGTGAATTCACTGCGCTCACCGGAGCGCTCGATGCTGGTGATTACCCACTATCAGCGGCTGCTGAACCATATCGTGCCCGACGTGGTGCATGTGTTCTCGGATGGCCGGATCGTGGAGAGCGGTGACAAGGACCTGGCCCTGCAACTCGAAGCCAAGGGCTATGCCGAGTACGAGAAGGACGTCGCCTGAAGCCATGCAGCAGACAATGCCTGTGCGGCTGAGCGCCGCCGAAGAAACATTGATCGAGCAGTTGAAGAGCACCGGGGCGCAAGCACAGGCCGAGCGGATAACCGTTGCCGGCCTGCCGACGCGGCGGGTCGAGAGCTATCACTATACCGATCTCAAGACACTGCTGAAGACGGTGCCGCCTTTAGCTGCGCCTGCGAACGAAGCGAGCGCGCCGGCACTGCGCGTGCCCGGCGCCTATCAGGTGATGATCGCCAATGGCGCGGTGCAGGACACGGGCACGGCTCCCGCCGGCGTTATCGTGGGCACGGCCGATGGTTCGGTGCTGACAATTCGCGACGACGTGCTCGTGAGGCTCAATGCAGGCCTTGCCAAGGAGAGCCTGAGCCTGACGCTGGAGCACAAGGTCGACGCGCCGATCCAGATCGACCGGCGTACCGAGGGTGAAGCCGCCCATTCGGCAAGCTCGGCACGCGTATATCTGGCTGATGACAGCGAGGCGACCATCATCGAGACCTATTCGGGTTCGGACGCTGCCCATATGGGCAACCATGCAAGCTATGTCGCGCTCGGCAAGAATGCGAAGCTGACCCACATCACCGTCGATCTTTCCGGCAGCAACGCCACGCATTTTGCGACCAACGAGTACACGCTGGCCGAAGGGGCGCAACTTCGTTCCCTGGTGATCCATGCGGGCGCGAACCTGAGCCGGTCGCAGATTTTCGCGCGGTTTGCGGGCGAGGGCGCCCATGCCGACTTCACCGGGCTCAACCTGGTTTCGGACGGGCAGCATTGCGACATCACACTCGATGTGAACCACGCGGTGCCCAACACCTCTTCGCAGGAGCTCTTCAAGCAGATCGCTCGTGGGCGGTCCAAGGCCGTGTTCCAGGGCCGGATCGTCGTCTCGCGCGACGCGCAGAAGACAGACGGCAAGATGATGATGCAGGGCCTGATGCTTTCGGACGAGGCCCAGATCCTTTCAAAGCCCGAACTCGAGATATATGCCGACGACGTGGTGTGCGGCCACGGCTCGACCTGCGGCCAGATCGACGAGGATTCGCTATTTTATCTGATGAGCCGCGGCATTTCGAAAGCCGAGGCCGAGACAATGCTGGTGCGCGGATTCCTGGAAGAGCTGACGGATCCGATCGAGGACGACGAAGTGCGCGAGGCACTGGTGTCGGTGATCGACAAGTGGCTGCAGGGCGGAGTGCACTGACAGCCACACGCATCTCAACCCCTCACCCTAACCCTCTCCCCAAAGGGGCGAGGGGATAGGCTCCGAGCGGGAACGGGCACAGTGCTCACCTCGCCCTTTGGGGAGAGGTCGGCGCGAAGCGCCGGGTGAGGGGGGGCGCCCGAACTGGATTGCCGGGACGAGTCCGGTGGCCGTGAAACAGGACGTTAGATGACCTTCGATCTCGACAAAGTGCGCGCCGACTTTCCGATCCTGTCGGAAAAGATCCACGGGAATCGGCTCGTCTATCTCGACAGCGGTGCTTCGGCGCAGAAGCCGCAGCAGGTGCTGGCGCGCATGGATCATGCCTACAGGCACGAATATGCCAATGTGCATCGCGGCCTGCACACGCTCGCCAACCGGGCGACGGAAGCCTTTGAAGCCGGGCGTGTTGCGGTGATGAAGTTTCTCAATGCCAGCCGGCTCGAGGAGATCGTCTTTACCCGTTCAGCGACCGAGGCGATCAATCTCGTGGCGTCGTCATTTGCCGGGCCACGGCTGGGCGAGGGCGATGAGATCGTCACCACGATCATGGAGCACCACTCCAATATCGTGCCCTGGCACCTACATCGCGAGCGCAAGGGCGCGGTGATCAAGTGGGTCGACGTCAAGGATGACGGTTCGTTCGATCTCGATGCGTTCGAGGCGGCGCTGACCGAGCGCACCCGCATGGTGGCGGTGACGCATATGTCCAATGTCCTGGGCACCGTCACACCGGTCAAGCAGATCGTCGAGATCGCCCACGCCCGGGGCATTCCGGTGCTGGTCGACGGCAGCCAGGGGGCGGTGCACACCAAGGTCGACGTGCGCGATCTCGGGGTCGATTTCTATGTGATGACCGGCCACAAGCTCTATGGCCCGACGGGCATCGGCGTACTTTACGGCAAATACGACCTGCTGGCGCAGATGCAGCCCTATCAGGGCGGCGGCGAGATGATCGAGACGGTGACTCTCGACGAGGTGACCTATAACGAACCGCCGCACCGGTTCGAGGCGGGAACGCCGCCGATCGTGCAGGCGATCGGGCTGGGTGAGGCGCTGAAATACATGCAGGACCTCGGGCGCGAGGCGATCGCGGAGCATGAGGCGGACATTGCCGCCTATGCCGAGGAACGGTTGCGGCGGATCAACTCGCTGCGGCTTATCGGCACGGCGCCGGGCAAGGGCGCCATCTTCGCGTTCGAGATCGCCGGTGCCCACGCCCATGATATTTCGACCATATTGGATCGGTATGGTATTGCAGTTCGCGCGGGGACCCACTGCGCGCAGCCGCTGCTGACGCGGTTCGGTACGACCTCTACCTGCCGGGCGTCCTTCGCCCTATATAACGGCAAGGACGACGTGGATGCGCTGGTCGATGGTATCGAACGGGCACGCAAATTTTTCGCTTGAGGCGAGAGAAACATGATGAGCGAAACGACAGAAACGCCTGAAGCTACACAGGAAAGCGCCGAAAAGCGCATCTCGACGGAACATGGCGGTTCGCTGCCGCCCGAAGAGGTGGAGCGCGTAACGAGCGACCTGATCGCGGCGCTAAAGACCGTGTACGACCCTGAAATTCCGGTCGATATCTATGAGCTCGGGCTGATCTACAAGGTCGATCTCGACGATGATCGCAACCTGACCATCGACATGACGTTGACGGCTCCCGGGTGTCCGGTCGCGGGCGAGATGCCGGGCTGGGTCGAAAACGCGGTACGCGGCGTCGAGGGCATCCAGGACGTGACGGTCAACATGGTGTTCGATCCACCCTGGAGCGCCGAGATGATGAGCGAAGAAGCGCAGGTTGCGCTGAACTGGTGGTAGGCATGGCCCGACCGGCGCTCGATGGGGTGGTCGAGACTTGCCTTTATGTCAGCGATGTCGTTGCCAGTCGCGAGTTCTATACCAGAGTATTCGGGTTTGAGCCGGTTGGTGGCGATGACCGCATTCAACCGCTCGCGGTTAGGCCGGGGCAGGTACTGATTCTATTCCGACGCGGCGGCACCCCGAAACCGGTGCCGGTCGCCGGGAGTTTCATTCCGCCGCATGACGGTGCAGGCGAACAGCATTTCGCCTTCGGCGTGCCGCAAGAGAGCTTCGAGGATTGGAAATCCTACCTCGAAGCGTTAGATATTGAGGTGGAAAGCGCGATTGATTGGCCGCAGGGCGGCCGCAGTCTCTATTTCCGTGATCCGGACCGGTTGCTGGTGGAACTCATCACACCCGGTGTCTGGAAAAACTATTAGGAACGCGCCATGGCATTCAAGATCATGAGTCTCACCGATGCCGCCGCCGAGCGCATCAACGAGATCATCGAGGATTCCGACAAGCCGGTGATCGGTGTGCGTGTCGGGGTTAAAAACGCTGGTTGCGCGGGCATGGCCTATACTCTGGACTATGTGAGCGAGCCGGTGCCCGGCGACGATCACGTCGAGGACAAGGGCGTCCATGTCTATGTCGAGCCCAAGGCGACGCTCTTCCTGCTGGGTACGGTGATGGACTTCGAGGAGACCAAGATGTCCGCCGGGTTCACCTTCAAGAACCCCAACCAGACCGGGGCCTGCGGCTGCGGCGAGAGCGTGCAGCTGAAACCCGCCGACCTCAAGTCGCTTGCCGAAGCTCGGGCCTAAGCGGTTTTATCATCAGGGATTTGGATCGTGCTTCGGCTCGGGCGGAAGGCTGGGGTCCCATTGCTCATCGGGATCGTCGTCCGGGCGCGGATCGCCGGGAACGTCCTCCGGCTCGGTGACGGGCAGGTGCTTGGGCATGGGCGGAATCGGGCCGCGATAGGGTGATTTCTCGCGATTGGGGGCGGGTCTGTCGGTATCGGACAAGGTATTCCTCCGGTGGTGATGCTCTCGCCATAAACGGTGGCGCAGGACAGCATGTTCCGGCGGGAACTGTCAGCAAGCGCGCGCCGTTTCATCTGCACCCATGCAGAGGAGCGCCACCATGCCCGCCGTTGTCGAGCGCATACTTTTCAACATTCTCGCCAAGGATTTGACGACCAGCGCCGCGTTTTATCGGCAGTTGGCGAATTTCGAACAGATCTATACGAGCGACTGGTACGTGGTTCTGGCGGTGCCGGGGCACACCGGTTTCCAGCTCGGACTTATCGATCAGGTCAGTGAATTCGCACCGCGCCATGCATGGGGCACGGCGGCCGGCGGCTATCTGACGCTGGTCGTTGACGATGTGTTCGCAGCCCTCGAGCGGGCCCGGGAGATGGGTGTCGAGATCATCGAGACGCCCACATCGCTGGAATATGGCCAGACGCGGGCGCTGATCCGTGATCCGAACGGCGTCATCATCGACCTCTCGACCCCGACCGAAGCGCTGGCGTCACGTGGCGACGTAGCGTTTGCGCCATCGCCCAAGGATACGGCCGTCGATCAGCAGCAGCCCGAGGAAAACGAATAGCATTCCCATGAGGTGGCTGGGCAGAATGACTTCGCCCAGCAGCGCCGTGCCGAGAATGATAGCCACGACCGGCGCCACGAAGGTGTTCGAGGCGAAGTTGGTCGCGCCGACCCGCGGCAGAATGCGGTACATGATCTGGAAGGTAAGGGCGGTCGAGAAGAGGCCGAGGCTGATCCAGGCGCCCCAGGTCTCGATGCGGGTGATATGCGGCACGCCCTCGAGCGACAGGGCGACCGGTATGGCGCCGAGGGCAGCGCCGGTCATGGCGATGGTGGCGATGGTGGTCGGGTCGATGCCGGCAAACCGGCGGGTGATGTTGAGCGAGGTCGCATAGACGAGCGTGGCGAGAAAGCACACGCCGATGGCCCACAATTGCGTGCTGCCGCCGGCGGAAAGAGCCGGCCAGGCAAGCAGTGCTGCACCGGTAAAGCCGGCGGCGACGCCGAGGGACTTGTTGAACGTCGCCTTCTCCCCACCCGGCCAGAAGTGCGAAACGATGACCGTGGTGATCGGCGTCAGGGCATTGATGATGGCGGTAAGGCCGGAGGGAATGTGCTCCTGTCCCAGCGGAAACAGCGAGAATGGCAGGGCGTAGCTGAACATGCCGAGCAGGGCGAGCTTGCCCAGGAGAACCGGGTCACGGGGCACTTTCTTGCCGAGGGCGAAGAAAAAGCACCAGCACGCCAGCGCGGCTATGGTGACGCGCCCGGCCGATACCGTTATGGGCCCGAGCTCACGGATCAGCACCGCGTTAAATAGGAACGAGCAGCCCCAGATGCTGCCGACCAGCAGAATGAGCAACCAATCGCGAACGGCCATCGTGAGTCTCCGTGGAAAGGCGCAAACTAAGCCTCTCTCAGACTCGCGTCGAACCGATTTTGACGATGGCTGGAATCAAATCCGGTGATGTTCAGGCGTCCTCAAGGCGCGCCCGGCCGGTGGCGACGAGGGCGAGGGCCTCGGGATAAATGCGATGTTCCTCAACGAGAACACGCGCGGCGAGCGTTTCGGCTGTGTCCCCCGGCAGGATGGGCACCTCGGCCTGAAGCACGGCCGGGCCATCGTCGAGAGCAGGGGTGACCCAGTGAACCGTGCAGCCATGGACAGTGTCGCCGGCATCCAATGCCTGCTGGTGCGGGCGCAGGCCCTTGTATCTGGGCAGAAGGGAGGGATGAATGTTCAGCATCCGACCCGTCCACTTGCGCGCGAAACCGTCGGAAAAAATACGCATGAAACCGGCGAGACAGACGATATCGACCCGCCATTCTTCGAGGGTCGCGTCTATGGCGGCATCGAAGGCTTCGCGGCTTTCGAAATCCTTGTGGGATCGGGCAGCGGTCGCGATGCCTTCCGCACGGGCGAAATCCAGACCTGCGGCATCGACGCGGTTGGAAAAGACGCCAACGATTTCAGCCGGATAGTTGGGGTCTTTCGCAGCATCGATCAGCGAGCGCATATTGGAGCCACGCCCGGAGATCAGAATAGCGACGCGCTTGCGGGTCACAGCGACAGACGCCCCGTAAAGGTCACAGACTCATCCTTGCGGGCGACTAGTGAACCGACGATGGCGGCGGTCTCGCCCTCGGCGGCAAGATGGGCGAGCAGACGTTCGGCATCGGCGGCCTCGACCGCAACGAGCATGCCGACGCCGCAGTTGAACGTGCGAAGCATTTCGCGCTCGTCCATGCCGCCGACTTCGGCCAGCCAGCCAAAGACGCGCGGGACGGAGATCGTGCCAAGTTCGATATCCGCTGCCAGGTGATCGGGCAGCACGCGGGGGATATTGTCGATGAAACCGCCACCGGTGATGTGGGCGAGGGCCTTGATGCCGAGGCCGGCCCTGAGGGCGGAAAGGATCGGCTTGACGTAGATGCGGGTCGGAGTGAGCAGCGCTTGCGCGAGGGTCTGGCCCGGAGCGAAAGGCGCATCGGCAGACCAGTCGAGGGCGCTCAGCTCCACGATCCTGCGAACGAGCGAATAGCCGTTGGAATGGATACCGGAGGATGCGAGGGCAATGAGCACGTCACCTTCGGCAATGTCGGCGCGAGGCAGGAGAGTACCGCGTTCGGCCGCGCCGACGGCAAAGCCGGCGAGATCATAGTCATTGCCGCTATACATGCCCGGCATTTCAGCGGTTTCGCCACCGATCAAGGCGCAGCCGGCAATGCGGCAGCCTTCGGCGATGCCCTCGACGATCGCGGTGCCCTGGGCGACGTCGAGCCTGCCGGTGGCGAAATAATCGAGAAAGAACAATGGCTCGGCGCCCTGCACGACGATGTCGTTGACACACATAGCGACCAGGTCGATGCCGATAGTGTTGTGAAGACCGGTATCGATGGCGATCCTGAGCTTGGTGCCGACCCCGTCATTGGCGGCGACGAGAACCGGATCGGTGAAGCCAGCAGCCTTGAGGTCGAAGAGACCGCCAAAGCCGCCAATCTCGCCATCGGCCCCGGGCCGGCGGGTGGATTTGACCGCCGGTTTGATCGCCTCGACCAGCGCGTTGCCAGCATCTATGTCGACGCCGGCCTGCTTGTAGGAGAGGCCGTTTGATGGCAGGTTTCGCGGGTCGGACATGGGCCTCGAGCCAGTTGGGGATTGTGCGGCAGCGGGCGCAGAATGGTTGCACTTTCGGGAGCCGACCGCTAACCAGCGCTGATAGCTTCTCCACCAGAGTGACGCAAGGGCCGCCCAGGCATGACACTGCGAAATCAAGTGCTGATCTGGACGGGTTTCTTTGCCATCCTGCTGCTGGTGCTCTGGATCTTCCGCGGCATCCTTTTGCCGTTCGTCGTCGGAGCGGTCCTTGCTTACCTGCTGAACCCGCTGGTGAACCAGTTCCAGAAATGGGGCTTGCGGCGCGGATTGGCCACGGCGGTCGTTCTGTTGTGCGTGGTGGCCATCATTCTCGGCCTGTTCTTCATGCTGGTGCCACTGGTCATCCAACAGGTCGGGGGCCTGATCCAGAGACTGCCGACCTATGCGGCAGACCTGCAGGCGGTGGCACGGCAATGGGCGCCCGAACTCAACGCATGGCTCGGACCGGACCGCGCGGCGCAGGTCGAAGCGACACTGACCGACCTGCTGGGAAATGCCGTCGGCATCGTGGGGACGATTACCGCGGAAATCCTGGCCAGCGGCATGACGCTCATCAGCGTCATCGGCATCATCGTCTTCACGCCGGTCGTCGCGTTCTACATGCTGCTCGATTGGGAGAGCATGGTGCGCGGGGTCTATAACCTGTTGCCGCGCGAACATGCGGGCGAAGTCGACGGGATCCTGAAAGAGATCGACAACTCGATGGCAGGCGTCATTCGGGGGCAGGGCGGTGTAATCCTGATCCTTGCCGCCTTCTATGCGACGGCGCTGACGCTGGCCGGGCTGAACTTCGGCCTTGCAATCGGCCTTATCGGCGGATTGCTGAGCTTCATTCCGTTCGTTGGTTTTGCAGTCGGTTTCGCGCTCTCTCTCGGGGTGGCCATCGTCCAGTTCGGACCGGACTGGTGGAGGATACTCCTGATCGTGGGGATTTATCTCATCGGACAATTCCTCGAGGGCAATGTGCTTTATCCCAAGCTGGTGGGGTCGAGCATTGGCATCAATCCCGTCTGGCTGATGTTCGCGCTACTGGCGTTCGGGCTGCTTTTCGGGTTTGTGGGCGTGTTGCTGGCGGTGCCACTCGCGGCTATCGGAGGCGTTCTGGTGCGATACGGTGTACGCAAGTATAAGGAGAGTGCGCTCTATCGCGGACAGGATGGTGACAACGGTGACACGACGACCGCAGCTTGAGCCGGTAGTGCCATTGGGTGGCGATCCATCCGAAGCCGGCCAGCTCGTGCTCGATCTCGGCCACACGCCCTCGCATGCCGAAGACGATTTCATGGTGGGCGAGGGCAACAGCCTGGCCTATGAGCGCATCGCGGCTTTCCCGCATTGGGCCGACCCGCTGACGCTGATTATCGGGCCACCCAAAGCGGGCAAATCGCACTTGGCGCGGATATTCGCCGATCGCAGCGGAGCAGTTCTGGCAGAGCCGGGAAACCTCGAACAGCTGGCAGCCCAGGGCGGCAACCAGGCAGTCGTCATCGAGGACGTCGACCGGGCCGCCTATCCCGAGGAGGCGCTGTTCCATCTGCTCAACCAGAGCATGCGCGAGCATCGAGCGCTGCTGATGACGGCGCGCGACCCTGTGGACGCCTGGCCCTACCGGACCAATGACGTGCGCTCGCGGGCAAAGCGGGCCGTTGCCTACCCGGTAGAAATCACTGACGACATTCAATTGTCACAGATGTTCGTGAAGTTGTTCGGCGACCGCCAGATAGCTGTCGATCCCAGGATCGTCCGGTATCTCGTTGCCCGCATGGAGCGCTCGACGGAAGAGGCGGTGGCGCTATGCGAACTGATGGACCATCTAGCGCTCGCCCGGGGCACGGCAATAACCCGCAAGATCGCCGCCGAAGCGCTGGAACGCCGTCGAGTGATGCGCGGCGAGACGGTCGAAGACAATCCGGAGATTGACGATGAATGAGATGGCCGAGATCAACGAGTCAGAGGCGAACGTGCCCGATGCGGCGGCGCTGCGCCAGAGCCCGGCCCGGTTCGTCAATCGCGAGGTGAGCTGGCTCCAGTTCAATATGCGCGTGCTCGAAGAGGCGGGCAATGTAAACCATCCGCTGCTCGAGCGACTGCGCTTCGTTTCCATCTCGGCGAACAATCTCGATGAATTCTACATGGTGCGGGTCGCCGGGCTCAAGGGACAGGTGCGCGCCGGCCTGACCAAGCAGAGCGCGGATGGGCTGACCCCCAGCGAGCAGATCGACGAGATCACGACGCTTGCCCAGCACCTGCAACTGGAGCAGCAGGATCATTGGCAGACGCTGCGCGAGGAACTCTATGCGCAGAACGTGGTGATCCACGAGTCGGACGACTTGTCGGCCGATCAGATCGCCTATCTGCAAAAGCTCTTCCGCGAAGAGATATTTCCGGTGCTGACCCCGATTGCGGTCGATCCGGCGCACCCGTTTCCCTTCATTCCCAATCTCGGCCTGGCGCTGGCTTTCGAGCTGAGCCGGCCGACGAACGATCACACGCTGACGGCGCTCGTGCGCATACCCTCCAATCTCGACCGGTTCATAAACCTGCCGAGCAGTCTTGCCTCCGAGGGGCGCAGCGAGGTCGTGACCATCGACACTCTGGTGAAGCTCTTCTTCCACAAGATGTTTCCGGGCCACGAGGTGGTCGGTTCCGGTGCTTTCCGGGTGATCCGCGACAGCGAAATCGAAATCGATGACGAGGCGGCCGATCTCGTGGTGGAGTTCGAGTCGGCGTTGCGTCAGCGCCGGCGTGGACAGGTGATCCGACTGGAGATCGAGGAATCGACGCCGCGTGCGCTCAAGCGCCAGATCAGCGAGCAGCTTGGCGTCAAGGAGGCCGAGATTTTCGAGGTTCAGGGCTTTCTTGGCCTGGCGGACGCCAGCCAGATCTGCGATCTCGACCGGCCGGACCTGAAGTTTTCGCCTTACCACGCGCGCTTCCCCGAGCGCATCCGCGACTATAATGGCGACAGCTTCGCTGCGATCCGGGCCAAGGATATTCTCGTCCACCACCCCTTCGAGAGCTTCGACGTGGTGGCGCAGTTCCTGATGCAGGCGGCGCGCGATCCCGACGTGGTGGCGATCAAGCAGACGCTCTACAGGACGTCACGGGACAGCCCGATTATCAAAGCGCTCATCGCAGCGGCCGAAGCGGGAAAATCGGTGACCTGCCTCATCGAAATCAAGGCTCGATTCGATGAGGAGGCTAACATACGCTGGGCTCGCGACCTGGAGCGGGCAGGAGCGCAGGTGGTGTTCGGGTTCATCGAACTCAAGACTCACGCCAAGCTCAGTCAGGTGGTGCGGCGCGAGAAGGGCAAGCTGGTCAGCTATTGCCATATCGGCACGGGCAACTATCACCCGATCACGGCCAAGATCTACACGGACCTCAGCTATTTCACCATCGACCCCGCGATCACCCGGGACGTGGCGCGCGTCTTCAATTTCATCACCGGCTATGCGCGCCCGACCGAACTGGAATCGATTGCCGTCTCGCCGGTCAATCTGCGCCAGACGCTCGTCGACAATATCAGGCGCGAGGCGGACGCGGCGCGGCGTGGGGAGCCGGCCGGCATCATCCTCAAGATGAATGCGCTGGTCGATCCGGAAATCATCGATGAGCTCTATGATGCGAGTATGGCCGGCGTGCAGATCGACCTCATCGTGCGTGGTATCTGCTGCCTGCGGCCGGGCATACCCGGTTTCTCGCACAATATCAGGGTGAAATCGATTGTCGGGCGGTTCCTCGAACATTCGCGCATCTATTGCTTCGCCAATGGCGAGCCGATGCCCTCGCCGCGCGCGCGGGTCTATATGTCTTCAGCAGATATCATGCAGCGCAATCTCGACGGACGCGTCGAGGCTATGGTGCCAATACTGAACAACACCGTTCATAAGCAGGTTCTGGATCGAATTATCGTTGCATATCTCAAGGACAATCAGCAAAGCTGGGAGGTGTTGCCGGATGGCAGCTCCCATCGCATACGGGTCAAGGAAGGCGAAGAGCCGTTCAACGCCCACGATTATTTCATGACGAATCCTTCACTTTCCGGACGCGGCAGTGCCGGCGAGCATGAAGGTGATGAGGGTACCGTTTGAATCAATACTGGGGCGTAGACGCCGATCCGACTGCCCAGGGCCGCATCAAGGGTGCGCGCCCCGTGGCGGTGCTCGATATCGGCTCCAACTCTGTGCGCCTGGTCGTCTATGAACGACATGCGCGCTCGCTGACACCACTCTACAACGAGAAATCCGCTGCAGCCCTGGGCCGTGGCATGGCGGCCAATGAAGGGCGCCTGGCCGACGAGAACATGGCGCGCGCGCTCACCGCGATCCGGCGTTTCGCACTGGTTGCCAAGCTGATGCGGGCAGGGGAGGTGCATATTCTTGCAACCTCCGCGGTGCGAGAGGCCGCCAATCGCGAAGAGTTCGTCGAGGCCGTCGAGAGCATCATGGAAGTGCCGGTGCGGGTGCTGAGCGGCGAGGAAGAGGCCCATTTCGCAGCGCTCGGTGTCGTGGCGGGCTATCCGGGATTCGCCGGGGTGGTAGGGGACCTTGGCGGGGGAAGCCTGGAACTCTCGACGATCAATGACGGGATGGATACCTACGGAGAGACCTACAATATCGGCGTCATCCGCCTGCAGGACGACGCCGACGGCTCGCCCAGCAAGGCCGCGGAGATCGTTCGCAAGCGGCTCAAGAGCAAGACGCTTTCGGGAGATGGCGAGGATCGAATCTTCTGTGCCATCGGCGGTACCTGGCGCGCGATGGCCAAGCTGCACCAGAAGCTGAGCGACTATCCGTTGCACATGGTGCAGCACTATATGGTACCGGCCGCCGACATGATTGGCTTTTGCGAGGAGATCGTCGAGGCGGTCGCGGACGGCAAGAGCTATCGCGGCGCGGACCTTGTCAGTTCGTCGCGGCGCGAGCTGGTGCCCTATGGCGCGGCTGTTCTGGGCGAGGTGCTGCGCGCCGGTCGCTTCAGCACTGTGATGTTTTCGGCGCTCGGCGTGCGCGAGGGATACCTCTTTGGCCTGCTTGCCAAGGACGAGCAGGCGGTCGACCCGTTGATACAGGGCGCTGAAGAAATGTCGGTGCTACGCTCGCGCTCACCGGCGCATGCGCAGGATCTGATTGAATTCACGGGCCGATTTTTCATGCGCGCCAAGGTGGATGAAAGCTCAAGCGAGGAGCGGTTGCGGCGGGTGGCGTGCCTCATCGCCGACCTTGGCTGGCGAGCGCATCCCGATTATCGCGCCCAGCAGAGCATAGATACGGTGGCGTTCGGGGCGCTCAGCGGGATCGACCACCCGGGGCGCGCTTTTCTCGCCGAGGTGCTGGCGATCCGTTATGCCGGGCTCAAGCGCAAGGGCGTCGACGTGCCGGCGTTCAAGTTGTCGACGCCACAGATGAGTGAGAGGGCGCGGTTGGTCGGGGCGCTGTTCCGCGTCGCCTACCCGATGTCGGCGGCAATGCCGGGCATCCTGCCGCGCGTCGAGTTCGAGGTGGATGGCAAGAGCTTGTTGCTCAAGCTGCCGCAAGACCTCGCATTTCTCGATGGTGAGCATCTGCGCGGGCGCCTGGAGCAGCTTGCCGGTGTTGCCGGCTTCAAGACCTCGGCGGTGGTGATCGGCTAGTCGGCGGAAGGCGAGATCGGGATCGAGATGACGCCTTTGCGCGTGGCGGCGAGGCCGACGCGGCCATGCTTGATGTCGAGCGCCTTTTCTCCAAAGAGCTTGCGGCGCCAGCCGCGCAGGGCCGGTACGTCGGCATCATCGTCGAGTACGAGCGCATCGATCTCGTCAGAGGTGGCGATGATGCGGGCAGCAACGCCATGTTCCTCGGCCACCGATTTCAGCAATACACGCACGAGATCGCCAACGGCACCCTTGGGTGAGGGGCCGCGATAGCGCTCGGGCATGGATGGCAGCTCGCTCTTGGCGAGGCTTTCGACCTCCTTGAGCAGCGCCATTAATTCGGCCGCGGCGGCGCTGCGGCCGAAGCCGCGCGGCACGGCACGCAGCTTCTCGAAAGCTTCGGAGGTCAGCGGGCGCTGCATGGCCAGTTCGTAGAGCACATCATCCTTGAGGATGCGGCTGCGGGGTTGGTCCATTTCCTGCGCGCGGCGCTCGCGCCATTCGGCAAGGCGCTGCAGGGCGGCCAGATCACGCGGGCGGTTGATCTTGAGCTTGAGGCGCTCCCAGGCTTTTTCCGGCTGGACGATATAGGTATCGACGCTGCGCAGGACAGCAAGTTCATCTTCGACCCATTCGGCGCGCTTGGTGGAGGCGACCTGGTTTCTCAGGGCTCGATAGATGTCGCGCAGATAAGTGACGTCAGCCAGGGCATAAAGACGCTGCTTCTCGCTGAGCGGGCGGGCCGACCAGTCGGTAAAGCGCGAGGATTTGTCGAGCGAGACATTGGCAATGGCGCGCACGAGATTGTCGTAGGAAACGCTGTCGCCGAAACCACAGACGCTCGCCGCGATCTGCGTGTCGTAGAGGTTTTCGGGGACGCGGCCCGTCAACTTGACGAAGATCTCGATATCCTGACGGGCGGCGTGGAAAACCTTGGCGACATCTGGATTGGCGAGCAGCGCAAAGAACGGCGAAAGATCGATGCCTTCGGCCAGCGGATCGATCAGCACCGCTTCGTCGTCTGTCGCCACCTGGATGAGGCAAAGCTTGGGCCAATAAGTCGTCTCGCGCAGGAATTCCGTATCAACGGTCACGAAATCGAATTTGGCGGCGCGTTCACAAAAGGCTGCCAATACCTGCGTCGACGTAATAAGATCCATACGGCTGTCTATCCCGATAAGTAGTCGAATCTTCCTAACAGGTCGCGCCGACGCACTCCAGAACCGATTTGGGCAAGACTGTGGCGGAATGAAACCCGCAAGCACGCCGGCGTTCACCTTGACAAGCCGTCGCCCGCATGCGCTTTTCCGCCCCGAGATTCAGGACTTATCGACTGGCCCGCACAAAAATGACACTGCATCGCTATCGCTCGCACACCTGTGACGAACTCACTGCCGCCGACGCGGGGAAAACCGTGCGGCTGAGCGGCTGGGTGAATCGCGTGCGCGACCATGGTGGCCTGCTGTTCATCGACCTGCGCGATCACTACGGGATGACGCAGTGCGTCGTTGATCCGGATTCCCCTGCATTCGCGGAGGTGGAGAAGGTGCGGGCGGAATGGGTGATCCGTGTCGATGGCGAGGTAAAGCAGCGTGCCAGCGACGCCGTGAACCCAAACCTGCCCACCGGCGAGATCGAAGTGTTCATCCGCGAGATCGAGGTGCTCTCGACCGCCAGGGAGCTGCCGCTGCCGGTCTTCGGTGAACCGGACTATCCCGAGGACGTGCGGCTCAAATACCGGTTTATCGACCTGCGCCGGGAAACCCTGCACGCCAATATCGTCAAGCGCAGCCGCATCATCTCCGATATGCGCCAGCGCATGACGCAAGCGGGCTTTGCCGAATATTCGACGCCTATTCTGACCGCCTCCTCGCCCGAAGGTGCGCGCGACTTCCTGGTGCCGAGCCGCCTGCATCCCGGCACGTTCTTCGCGCTGCCGCAGGCGCCGCAGCAGTATAAGCAATTGCTGATGGTTGCCGGGTTCGATCGCTATTTTCAGATTGCGCCATGCTTCCGCGACGAGGACCCGCGCGCCGACCGCCTGCCGGGCGAGTTCTACCAGCTCGATCTTGAAATGGGCTTCGTCACCCAGGAAGATGTCTGGGATACGATATCGCCAGTCATCACCGGGGTGTTCGAAACCTTCGCCGAGGGGCGGCCGGTAACCAGGGAATGGCCGCGCATTCCCTATGATGTCGCGATCCGCAAATATGGTTCGGATAAGCCGGACTTGCGCAATCCGATCGAGATGCAGGCAGTGACCGAGCACTTTGCCGGCTCGGACTTCAAGGTGTTCGCCAACCAGATCGCCAGCGATACCAAGGTGGAGGTCTGGGCTATTCCGGCCCCGACTGGCGGCAGTCGGGCATTCTGCGATCGCATGAATTCCTGGGCGCAGGGCGAAGGGCAGCCGGGACTGGGCTACATCTTCTGGCGCCAGGAAAACGAGGCCATAGAGGGTGCCGGACCTGTCGCCAAGAATATCGGTTCGCAGCGCACCGAAGCGATCCGCACCCAGCTCGGTCTCAAGGACGGGGACGCGGTGTTCTTTGTGCTCGGCCGGCCCGAGAAGATGTACAAGTTCGCCGGCGAAGCGCGCACCCGAGTGGGTACGGAACTGAAGCTCGTCGATACCGAACGGTTCGAGCTGTGCTGGATCGTCGATTTCCCGTTCTATGAATGGGACGAGGAGGAAAAGCGCCTTGACTTCTCCCACAACCCGTTCTCGATGCCGCAGGGTGGTATGGATGCGCTCAATACGCAGGACCCCCTGACCATCAAGGCTTACCAGTACGACGCGGTCTGCAATGGCTACGAGATCGCCTCCGGTTCGATCCGTAACCAGGAGCCCGAAACGATGGTCAAGGCTTTCGAGATGGTGGGGCTTTCGCGCCAGGACGTGGAAGAACGGTTCGGCGGCCTCTACAGAGCGTTCCAGTATGGCGCCCCCCCGCATGGCGGCGCCGCTTTCGGTATCGACCGCATCGTGATGCTGCTTTGCGGGGCGCAGAACCTGCGCGAGGTCACGGCATTCCCGATGAATCAGCAGGGACAGGACCTGCTGATGGGTGCGCCGTCGGCAGCGAGTGCCAAGCAGCTACGCGAACTCCACATCAGGCTGAACCTGCCGGACAAGCGCTGATACCCACGTTCGCGTTCGTCATTAGCCCGCTCTTAACGTGCGACAGCTAGCGTCGCGCCAGTTGTAATTGCGCGGGCCGCGGCCGTGAACTCCAGGTACAGCAACGTCCTGACGCTGGCGGCGGCGATCGTCGCCTTCGTGCCGATTCTGGCAGTCGACTATCTGCTCGATGGCTATGTGCGCACTCATGAGCGCCAGACCATGCAGGCGATGGCAGATGCCGTCGCCCACCGCATAGAGGATAACGTATCGGACGGCCTCGTCACGCTCGACACGGTGATGGGCAATAGCCCTTCGCTGTGCACGCCCACCTTCATCGACAATGCTCATCGCGCCATAGCCTCGACGCTCACTGTAAAGCAGGTGCTGGTCGAGAACGCCGATCATGTGCAGTACTGCGAAGCATTCGGGCGCGCGGACTATTCGCCGCTCTCCCAAGTCCTCACCGTTCCGGGTGAAACGGGCACGCTGCAGGTCGTGACCTATGCCGATATGGAAATGCCGGCACTCAAGGTAAGCAGGGCCTACGGCGCGAACCGCTCCGTCTCGGCGTTTGTTCCATTGCTGGGACATTCGGCCGATACCCTGCTCGAGAATCTGGCAACACGGATCGAGATATCGCTGACCAATGGCACCACCATACTGACTGCCGGAAGTGCAGAAGGTTATGGTGGCAGCGCGAGCGGGAGCGAATTCATCGCCGCCTCATCGATCGCCGAAGGACTGCCACTGCGCGTGGAGGCGGTGGTGCCTTTCGCCACCGTGCGCGCCGGCTATGCCGACCTCGACCTCAGCTTCACATTGATGGCGGGGCTGGTGGGTGCCACGTTCCTGCTGATGGCGCTCCACTATGTGCGCGGTGCCAATGTCCCGGATTTCGACCTCGAGCGCGCCATCACCAACAACGAGATACGGCCATACTATCAGCCCGTCATAAATTTGCGCACGGGTGAACTGGAAGGTTGCGAGGTGCTCTGCCGCTGGGAGAAACGCAATGGCGTGATCGTGCCGCCAACCGCGTTCATCGACTATGCAGAAGCCACCGGACTGGCGATACCAATGACGCTTTCGTTGATGGAACAGGTAAAGCGCGATCTCGGTGATGTGGCGGCGGAGATGCCGGACATGAAGATCTCCATCAACCTGTTCGCCGGGCATTTCAGGGACGGTGCGATCGTCGAGGACGTGCAGGCGATCTTTGGCGGTTCGAAGATCAGCTACCGGCAACTGGTTTTCGAGATAACCGAACGCCGCCCGCTTGATGATTCCACCCAAACCCTTGCCGTTATCTCGGGTCTGCACGCGCTCGGCGCCAAGCTGGCGCTGGACGATACCGGCACCGGGCACTCAAACCTTGCCTATCTGGCGACGCTCGGCGTCGACGTGATCAAGATCGATCGCATGTTCGTGGATATGATCAAGTCGGGCACGAGCCAGGTGCCGATACTGGACGGTCTCATCGCCATGGGTAGGGATTTGGGTACCCAGGTCGTCGCAGAGGGGGTCGAGACCGAGGAACAGGCCTTATACCTGCGCGCAAGGGGCGTGTATCTCGCCCAGGGCTTTCTTTTCGCCTGGGCGCTGCGCCCGCAGGCCTTCATCGAGCTCGCCCGGGCGCTCAACTCCCCATCGCGCCATCAAACCGGAGTGCCAGACAGGGCTGCCGGCATCGCGGCTTGAGAAGGGGCAATCACTGCCAAGCACTTTCCTTCCAGGCGGATTGGTGGCAGGTAGCCGCGGGCTCCACAACGATTGGAGCGTCGTGGACGCAGGGAGAATGTCGGGTGTCATCCGAGGAGAATGAGCAGCGCAAGCTACTTCGTGAAGCTGCGTTGCATTTCCATGAGTTTCCCAAACCCGGAAAACTCGAGATTCAGCCCTCCAAGGCCCTCGGCAACCAACGTGACCTGGCGCTTGCCTACTCACCCGGTGTTGCCGCGCCCTGCGAGGAGATCGCCGCCGATCCCGACACGGTCTCGCGCTATACATCACGCGGCAATCTCGTAGCCGTCATCTCCAACGGCACCGCGGTGCTCGGGCTCGGAAATATCGGGGCGCTGGCATCCAAGCCGGTGATGGAGGGCAAGGCGGTACTCTTCAAGAAATTCGCCGGTATCGATGTGTTCGACATCGAGATCGATGAGACCGAGCCCAGGAAATTCATCGACGCGGTGGCGCCGCTCTGGCCGACCTTTGGCGGCATCAACCTTGAAGACATCAAGGCTCCCGATTGCTTCGAGATCGAGGAAGCGCTGCGCGAGCGCATGCCGATTCCGGTGTTCCATGACGACCAGCACGGCACGGCGATCATCGTCGGTGCGGCGGTTCTGAACGGGCTCGAGCTTGCCGGCAAGAAGATCGAGGACGTCAAGATCTGCACCTCTGGCGCGGGAGCGGCGGCGATCGCCTGCCTCAACGTTCTCGTGGCGCTCGGGGCGAAGACGGAAAACATCTGGGTGGCGGACAAGGACGGGCTCGTTACCGACACGCGGCATGACGTGCTCGACCGCTGGCGCAGCAAGTTCGCGCAAAAGAGCGAGGCGACCACGCTGGCCGAAGTGATCGCCGGGGCCGACATTTTCCTCGGACTTTCCGCCCCTGGGGTGCTCAAGCCCGAAATGCTGGCCAAGATGGCCGAGAACCCGCTGATCCTTGCCCTGGCCAACCCCGTGCCCGAGATCATGCCGGAACTGGCAAAGGCGACTCGGCCCGACGCCATGGTGTGCACGGGGCGGTCGGACTATCCAAACCAGGTCAACAATGTCCTGTGCTTCCCCTTCATCTTCCGGGGGGCGCTCGATGTCGAGGCGACGACCATCAATGAGGAAATGAAGCTGGCGGCAGTGCGCGCGATTGCCCAACTGGCGCATGAGCCCGGCCTTGAGGTTTCGCCATCCGGCGCGCCGGCGGTCTACGGGCCGGACCATATCATTCCCAGCCCCTTCGACCAGCGCTTGATCCTGCGCATTGCGCCGGCGGTGGCGCGGGCTGCAATGGAAACGGGCGTTGCCAAACGGCCGATCACCGACTTCGAGGCCTATAGCGACAGCCTCAACCGATTCGTGTTCCGCTCCGGCCTCGTCATGAAGCCGATCATCGACAGGGCGAAAGGGCAGGGCAAGCGCATTGCTTTCGCCGACGGCGAGGACGAGCGGGTGCTTCGCGCAACCCAGGTGCTGTTGGAGGACCGCATCGCCCGACCCATCCTGATCGGGCGTCCGGCGGTGATCGAATCACGTATTGCCCGGTTCGGACTGAAGCTGCGGCCCGGAATCGATTTCGAGGTCATCAACCCCGAGGACGATCCGCGCTACCGCGATTACGTTTCGCTGTTCCACTCGCTGGTGGGGCGCGAGGGTGTAACCCCGGATACGGCGCGCACCATCGTTCGCACCAACACCACGGTCATCGGTGCTCTCGCGGTCAAGCGCGGCGAGGCGGATGGGCTGATATGCGGGCTGCAGGGCATGTATATCAAGCATGTGCGCGATATCCGCCGGGTCATCGGACTGCAAGAGGGCGTGAGCGACGTTTCGGCGCTCTCCATGCTCATCATGCCGCGCGGAGCGTTCTTCCTTGCCGATACATATGTGAACATGGACCCGACAGCGGACGAGATCGTTGGTATCGCGCTGCAGGCGCGCGATCATTTGCAGCGGTTCAATATCGAGGCGCGGGCGGCGCTGCTCAGCTATTCGAACTTCGGTTCACGCGACGGCGAGACCGCCTTCAAGATGCGCGAGGCTTACCAGAAGCTAAAGGCCATAGCGCCGGACCTCGTGGTCGAAGGCGAGATGCAGGGCGACCTGGCGCTCAATGAGGGCCTGCGCGAGCGCTACATTCCCGATACGGTGCTGCGTGGCGAGGCGAATCTGCTGATTTTCCCCAACCTCGACGCAGCGAACCTTTCGATGACGCTGCTCAAGGAAATGACGGGGGCGCTGTCGGTGGGGCCGCTGCTCATGGGAACGCGCGCGCCGGCCCATATCATTGCACCGTCGGCAACGAGCCGCGGGATCGTCAATCTTGCGGCCATCACGGCGACGGAGGCCATGGGCGGATCGGCGCGGGCAACCGGACATTAAGACCTCGGGGATATGGTTACCGGTGTCTTCAGCCGGTTTTGCCCATGCCCACCCGTCTCAAACGACCACCATTCTGGCGCCATGTGGCGGTGACCGTCGCGCTGCTCGGCTTTCAGGGATATCTCGCCTATTCGGCGATGACCGGACAGTTCGGCATCGAGAGCCGCGAGGACATCCTGGCCGACACCGCCGTGCTCAACGCCCGTTCCGCAGCACTGAAAGCCCAGATCGACGCTTTTCGGCACCGCGCAACGCTGTTCGATCCGCAGCGGCTCGACCCGGATATTCTCGATGAAGGTGCGCGCTCACTGCTGAACATGGCGCATCCGGACGACGTCATTGTCATGATTGACGAAGATACCGGTAAACCGAAGCCCAGTTTACAGCCAAAGTTAACTGCAGAGAAGTTAAACGCAGTTCCTCCTGACATTACAGGGCTCTAGAGCGGATTTTGGCAATCGCGAAGCCGTTGCCCGGCCGCTTTCGCTTGCGCTATTGTGCTCAAGTATGTCCAACTCGGACATGCCGCAATATTTCTCCGACGGAGCATGACTCATGGCGCGTAAGGCGGTGGCCAGCAAGGCCGGGGCGCAAGCCAACATTCCTGAACTGACCAAGGAACAGGAACTTCAAGCCTATCGCGACATGCTGCTGATCCGCCGGTTCGAGGAAAAGGCCGGGCAGATGTACGGCATGGGCCTCATCGGCGGCTTCTGCCATCTCTATATCGGCCAGGAAGCCGTGGTGACCGGCGTCACGCTGGCAAGCCGCAAGGGCGAGGACGCCCAGATCACCGGCTATCGCGACCACGGACACATGCTGGTCATGGGCCTCGACCCCAAAGGGGTGATGGCCGAACTCACCGGACGCCAGGGCGGCCTGTCGAAGGGCAAGGGCGGCTCGATGCACATGTTCTCCAACGAGCATCGCTTCTATGGCGGCAATGGCATTGTGGGCGCCCAGGTCTCCCTGGGGGCAGGGCTGGCGTTCGCAGCCAAGTATCGCGGCGAGGATACGGTGAGCCTGACCTATTTCGGCGACGGCGCGGCCAACCAGGGCCAGGTCTATGAGAGCTTCAACATGGCCAAGCTCTGGAAGCTGCCGGTCGTGTTCATCATCGAGAACAACAAATACGCCATGGGCACCTCCATCGAACGTTCGGCGGCGACGACGGACTTCTCGCAGCGCGGGCTCTCCTTCGACATTCCCGGCGAGCAGGTCGACGGCATGGACGTGCGCATGACCTATGACGCAGCCAAGCGCGCGATTGAATATGCGCGTTCGGGCAAAGGGCCGTACATCCTCGAAATGCTGACCTACCGCTATCGCGGGCATTCGATGTCGGACCCGGCCAAGTACCGCAGCAAGGAAGAGGTGACGCAGTACCGCCAGGAGCGCGACCCGATCGAGCAGGTCAAGAAGCGTATCCTCGAGAAGAAATATCTCGACGAGGACGAACTCAAGAAGATCGAGACCGATGTTCGCGCGGTCGTCACGCAAGCGGCGGATTTTGCGACCAATGATCCCGAGCCCGATGCCGCAGAACTGTGGACCGATATCACTGTCCCGGCCTAGGTCGCGGGGAGTTGGTGATGGCGGGCTGCAAATACCGGTTTTCGCCTCGCTCTGACCAACTGGCCACACGAGCTAGCCGCAACCCATCCATTTCAGAGAGCGTGATCCTTCCGCCTCTTCCTAGAAGCAATTTGAGCGTCTCTGGAGACTGCCGATGCCCAATATTCTGATGCCTGCCCTGTCGCCCACCATGGAAGAGGGCAAGCTTTCCAAATGGCTGGTCAAGCAAGGCGACACCGTCAATCCCGGCGACGTGCTCGCCGAGATCGAGACCGACAAGGCGACCATGGAAGTCGAGTCCGTCGACAGCGGCGTGGTCAAGGAATTGCTGGTCGCCGAGGGCACGGAAGGGGTGAAGGTGAATACTCCGATCGCCCTGGTGCTGGGGGAGGGCGAAGAGGCGCCTGCGGCGGGTGTCGCTCCTGCCGACGCGCCAAAGGAATCCGAGCAGCCTGGACCGGATGCCGGGGAGTCGCAGACCAGCCAGCCAACCGTAAACGACAGCAAGGCCCCGGCGGCGCCGCGCTTTGAGGCAGCGAGCGACCCGGACCTGCCGGAAGGTGTCGAGATGGTCGAAATGACCGTGCGCCAGGCGCTCAACGAAGCCATGGCTGAGGAGATGCGCCGCGACAAGGACGTCTTCATCATGGGTGAGGAGGTCGCAGAGTACCAGGGCGCCTACAAGGTCACCCAGGGCCTGCTGCAGGAATTCGGACCGCAGCGCGTTGTCGATACGCCTATCACCGAGCACGGATTTGCCGGCCTCGGCGTCGGCGCGGCCTTTGCCGGCCTTAAACCTGTGGTCGAGTTCATGACCTGGAACTTCGCCATGCAGGCGATCGATCAGATCATCAACTCGGCCGCCAAGCAGCTCTATATGTCCGGCGGGCAGGTGACGGCGCCGATGGTGTTTCGCGGCCCGAACGGCGCGGCGGCGCGTGTTGCGGCCCAGCACAGCCAGGACTATTCGGCCTGGTACAGCCACGTACCGGGCCTGACGGTGATCGCGCCCTATAGCGCGGCGGACGCCAAGGGCCTGCTCAAGGCTGCGATCCGATCGCCCAATCCGGTGGTGTTCCTCGAGAATGAAATCCTCTACGGCTCGACCGGCGAGGTGCCCAAGGTCGACGACTATGTGCTGCCGATTGGAAAGGCCCGTATCGCGCGCAAGGGCAACGATGTGACCATCGTCTCGTTCTCGATGGGCATGCGCTATGCGACGCAGGCGACCGAGAAGCTGGTTGCCGCCGGCGTCGATGTCGAACTCATCGATCTGCGGACGCTCCGTCCGATGGACACCGAAACGGTGATCGAATCGGTCAAGAAGACCGGCCGCTGCGTGACGGTCGAGGAAGGCTGGCCGCAGGGCGGCATCGGCGCCGAGATCGCGGCGGTGCTCATGCAACACGCGTTCGACTATCTCGATGCGCCGGTCACTCGCGTTACCGGCAAGGATGTGCCGATGCCCTATGCTGCCAATCTCGAAAAGCTGGCGCTGCCGAGCGTCGATGAAGTGATCGCGGCGGTCAATGCCGTGACGTATCGTTCGTAAGGGAGGCCGCCATGCCCATCGATATCACCATGCCGGCGCTCTCCCCGACGATGGAAGAGGGCAAGCTTGCCAAATGGCACGTCAAGGAAGGCGACAGCGTTTCCTCGGGCGATGTCATCGCCGAGATCGAGACCGATAAGGCCACAATGGAGGTCGAGGCGGTCGACGAGGGCAAGATCGGCAGGATCATGGTTGCTGAGGGCACCGACAATGTGAAGGTCAACGCCGTCATCGCCGTGCTGCTGCAGGAGGGCGAGAGCGAGGGGGATATTTCGGCGAAGGCGGAAGAGCCCGCGCCGGAACAGAGGGCCCCCTCAGCCCAACCCTCTCCCCCAAAGGGAGAGGGGGCGCCAGCCGAGAAGCCCGTGAGCCCTACCACCTCTCCCTCCGGGGGAGAGGTCGGCGCGAAAGCGGCGGGTGAGGGGGCCTTCAGGGCTCAACCCACCACCCACGAGGGTGGGCGGATATTTGCCTCGCCGTTGGCCCGCCGGCTTGCCAAGGAAGCGGGTATCGATATTGCCGCCGTCGCCGGCTCCGGACCGAAAGGTCGCGTGATCAAGGCCGATGTCGAGGCGGTGAAATCCGGCGCAGCGCCGATGAAGGCGGCTCCTGCGGCGGCTGCCCAGGCTGGGGCGCCCGCGCTCGCAGGCGGTATGAGCAAGCAGCAGGTGCTGGCGCTTTATGAGGAAGGCACCTACGAAATCGTCCCGAACGACGGTATGCGCAAGACGGTGGCGGCGCGTCTGACCGAAGCCAAGCAGACCGTACCGCATTTCTACCTGACGATGGACTGCAGGATCGACGCGCTGCTCGAAGCGCGCGAGCAGATCAATGCGCAGGCGCCCAAGAACAAAGAGGGCAAGCCCGAATACAAGCTCTCGGTCAACGACTTCATCATGAAGGCCTGGGCCGTGGCGCTGCAGCGGATTCCTGCGGCGAATGCGACATGGGCAGGGGACTCGATCCTCTACCACAAGCGTTCGGATGTGGCGGTTGCCGTGGCGGTGCCGGGCGGCTTGTTCACGCCGGTGGTCAAGTCCTGCGATACCAAGACGCTGCGGCAGATTTCGGAGGAGGTGAAGGACCTCGCCACCCGAGCGCGCAACAAGAAGCTGGCGCCGCATGAGTATCAGGGCGGCTCGACGGCGGTTTCCAATCTCGGCATGTATGGCGTCAAGCATTTCGGCGCCGTGATCAACCCGCCGCACGGCACGATCCTGGCGGTCGGGGCCGGCGAGGAACGGGTTTATGCCGAGAAGGGCGAGATCAAGGTCGGCCAGTTCATGACGGTGACGCTTTCATGCGACCACCGCTCGGTCGATGGGGCGCTCGGCGCCGAGGTGCTCGGGGTGTTCAAGGGTTTGATCGAAAATCCCGTAATGATGCTGGCTTGAGAAGGCAGATCGAATGAAGACCATTCTCGCCTATGGCGACAGCCTGACCTATGGCGCGAACCCGATAAAGAACGGTCCGCGACATGCCTATGAGGATCGTTGGCCGAGCACGCTCGAGGCGGGGCTGGGCGGCCAGGCGCGGGTGATCGCGGAAGGGCTGGGCGGGCGCACGACGGCGTTTGACGATTTCCTCGCCAATGCCGACCGCAATGGCGCGCGCATTCTGCCGACGCTGCTTGCCAGCCATTCGCCGCTCGACCTCGTCATTATCATGCTCGGGACCAATGATCTGAAGCCGGCGATCCATGGCAGCGCGCAGACGGCATCCTACGGCATTCGCCGGCTGATGCAGGTGGTGCGCGGGCATTTCGTCGAGCCGGGCCAGACGGTGCCGCAAATGCTGATCGTGGCGCCGCCGGCGCTCTGCGAGACGGACGATATCGATATGATCACGCATTTCGGTGGCGAAGGCGCGATTGCCCAGTCGCGCGAATTCGCGCGGCACTATGCGGCGCGGGCCGACGAGTACGGGGCGGCGTTTTTCGATGCTTCGACCGTCGCCGTGCCCGATCCGGCCGACGGTGTGCATCTCGATGCGGCCAACACCCGCGCGATCGGCGAAGCCCTCGTACCCGTCGTCCAATCCCTGCTCGACATCTGAGCAACGACTAGAACAAGACTGGAGAAGCGCCCATGGCTGACCAATACGATCTTATCGTCATCGGCGCCGGCCCCGGCGGCTATGTCGCGGCCATTCGCGGCGCTCAGCTCGGCATGAAGGTTGCAATCGTCGAGCGCGAGCACATGGCGGGTATCTGTTCGAACTGGGGCTGCATTCCCACCAAGGCGCTCCTGCGCTCGGCCGAGATCTACGGCCATATGGGCCATGCCAAGGACTATGGGCTAACTGCAGACAAGTTCGGCTTCGAGATCGAAGGCATCGTCAAGCGTTCTCGCGCCATCGCCGCGCAGATGAACAATGGCGTCCAGTTCCTGATGAAGAAGAACAAGGTCGACATCATCTGGGGTGAAGCAGAGATCACCAAGGCCGGTGAGGTGACCGTCCGTGAGTCGAAAAAGGAGCCGATGCAGCCGCAGGGGCCTATCCCCAAAAATCCGTTGGGGGCGGGGACCTACAAGGCAAAGAACATCATCATCGCCACTGGTGCACGTCCGCGGGTCCTGCCTGGCATCGAACCGGATGGGGACAAGATCTGGACCTATTTCGAGGCAATGAAGCCGGAGAAAATGCCGAAATCCCTCGTCGTCATGGGGTCCGGTGCTATCGGGGTCGAGTTCGCATCGTTCTACCGTTCGCTCGGGGCGGAGGTGACGGTCATCGAGTTGCTGCCGCAAATCATGCCGGTCGAAGATGCAGAGATCGCGGGATTGGCGCGCAAGCGGTTCGAGAAGCGCGGCATCAGAATTCTGACCGACGCCAAGGTAACGCAGGTCGACAAGAACAAGGACGGCATCGTCGCCCATGTCGAGCTCAAGAACGGCGAGAAACAACAGATATCGGGTGAGAAGCTGATCTCGGCGGTCGGCGTTCAATGCAATACGGAAGGGCTCGGCCTCGAGAAGCTTGGGGTCAAGATCGACCGCGGCGCCATCGTCATCGATGAGCATGGCAAGACCAACGTCGATGGCATCTGGGCAATTGGCGATGTCGCCGGGCCGCCGATGCTGGCGCACAAGGCCGAGCACGAGGCGGTAGTAACCGTCGAGACGATTGCCGGCATGAAGGTGCATGGGCTCGACAAGCTCAAGGTGCCCGGCTGCACCTATTGCGAGCCGCAGGTGGCCAGCGTCGGTTTGACCGAGGCGAAAGCCAAGGAGCTTGGCCGCGAAATCAAGGTCGGGCGCTTCCCGTTCGTGGGCAATGGCAAGGCCATCGCGCTCGGCGAGCCGGACGGGCTGGTCAAGACCGTCTTCGATGCAAAGACCGGGGAACTGCTGGGCGCCCATTTGATTGGCGCCGAAGTCACCGAACTCATTCAGGGCTTCGTCGTGGCCATGAACCTGGAAACGACCGAGGAAGACTTGATCCACACCATCTTCCCGCATCCGACATTGAGCGAAACGATGAAGGAAAGCGTCCTCGACGCGTATGGCCGGGCGCTGAATATCTAGAGCTTGGAAAGGCACAGATATGGTCAAGGCAATACAGGTCGGTCTGGGGCATTGGGGCTTTTCGTGGAGCCAGGATGTCATCCCGCATGTACCCTCGATCGAGATGGTGGGCTATGCCGATGCCAATCCGGCGGCGACGGAGCGGGTGCAGACCGAACTCAAGGTCGATCCGAAGCTCTGCTTCTCCAGCCTGACCGAAGCGGCGAAGCAGACTGAAGCAGACCTGGTGATCGCGACGCTGCGCACCGAAGCGCATTATCCGGTGGTCAAGGAAGCGCTGGAGCTAGGCTTCAATGTCATCGTCGAAAAGCCGTTCGCTTCGACGATGACGGAAGCCAAGGAACTGGTCGCCCTCGCCGAAAAGCAGAACCGAATCCTGATGGTCAGCCAGAACTACCGTTACCAGCCGGCCCCGATTGCGGTTGCCGAGTTCATGGCGGCTGAGCGGTTCGGGCCAATCAACCAGGTGTCCGTCGACTTCCGCCGTCACGCGCCGACGCAAGGCTATCGCTATTGGGACATGCCAGATCCGCTGCTCGCGGACATGTCGATCCACCATTTCGACCTGATGCGCATGGTGCTCAACGATGATCCGGTGCGCGTGGCCTGCCGGACCTGGAATCCGGAAGGTAGCCCCTTCGCGCATCATCCAACCGGCGCGGCGCTGATCGAGTTCAGCAGCGGTACGGTCGTGAGCTATCGCGCTTCATGGGTTTCGAGCGGCAAGTATACGCCGTGGGCGGGCGAGTGGACCATGGACTGTTCAGAAGGCGAGATCTGGTGGACCTCGCGCGACCACTTCATGGGCAAGGCCAAGCCGGATGTGGTGGAACTGCGCCCGCGCGAGGGAGATGTCGAGAAGGTCAAGATGCCAGAACTCGAACTGGCGGATCGTCTCGGTACGCTTGCCGCTATCGCCAAGGTCATCGAATCCGGCTCGATGCCGGCCCGCTTCTCGTCCGGCAAGGACAATCTGTATTCGCTCGCGCTTGTAATGGCGTCCATTACGTCAGCCAATCGTCGGGGCGACTGGGTGGAAATCGCTGAAGTTCTGGACTGATTTCGTTCAAGCTCAGCAAAATCGCATCTTCAGAGCGGTTTGCACGTTGCACAAGTGCCAACCCATAAAGGAGACACTACTATGGAAGGTGTAGGCTGGATCGGCGCGATCATAATTGGCGGTATCGCCGGCTGGATCGCTGAACAGATCATGAAGACCGAGCAGGGTCTGCTCATGAACATCATCATGGGCATCCTGGGCGCTTTGATTGCCAATGCAATCCTGGTGTTCATCTTCGGCAATACGCTTGGTGGCTGGATTGGCCAGCTGATCGTTGCCGTGATCGGCGCATGCCTGCTGATCTGGATCGTACGAGCGGTCCGCGGCCGGGCGTGAACAAAATGGGGGCTGCGGACCTCCGCAGCCCCGTAACCATGGCTGTGCCGGCGGGCGACGCGGGCCGTTCTGGTGGGACTGGTCATCGGCCCGGTGGCTGGTTGGATAGCAAGCCGCGTCGTTGGTGATAGCGGTATTTTGCGCTACATAGTGGCCAAACCGCCGGGTTCGGCTGTTGGCGGTTCTGGTCTAACGAAAGTCTACGCGTTGGTTACTCTCATCGACACGCAAGCGGCACGTCCGCGGCACCCTGAAAAAGCGCATCGCCCGGATAGCGTCGTGCTGCGCAAGCCAGACTGGATTCGCGTAAAGGCGCCGGGATCGGCGATTTACAAGGAAACCCAGCAGATCGTGCGCGAGAACAATCTCGTCACCGTCTGCGAGGAGGCAGGGTGCCCCAATATCGGCGAGTGCTGGTCGAAAAAGCACGCGACGATGATGATCATGGGCGAAATCTGCACGCGCGCCTGCGCATTCTGCAATGTGCGCACCGGGCTGCCGGGGCCGCTCGATCCGCACGAGCCCGAGAATGTCGCCAAAGCCGTGGAGAAGCTGGGGCTGGAGCATGTGGTCATCACCTCGGTCGACCGCGACGATCTCGCTGATGGCGGCGCGCAGCACTTTGCCGATGTGATCCTTTCCATCCGCGCACGCAATCCGAAGACGACGATCGAAATTCTAACCCCGGATTTCCTGCGCAAGGATGGTGCGCTCGAGATCGTGGTGGCCGCCAAGCCGGACGTGTTCAACCACAATCTCGAAACGGTGCCTTCCAAATATCTCAAGGTGCGGCCGGGAGCGCGTTACTTCCACTCGATACGGCTGCTGCAGCGGGTCAAGGAAATCGATCCGACGATGTTCACCAAGTCCGGCATCATGGTTGGATTGGGTGAGGAGCGGAACGAGGTGCTGCAGTTGATGGACGATCTGCGCAGCGCCGATGTCGATTTCCTGACTATCGGACAGTACCTGCAGCCGACGCGCAAGCACCATCCGGTCATGAAGTTCGTGACGCCCGAAGAGTTCGGTTCCTACGCGACAGTTGCCAAGGCCAAGGGATTCCTCCTGGTTTCGTCGAGTCCGCTGACGCGTTCGTCGCACCATGCCGGCGAAGATTTCGCCCAGTTGCGGGCCGCGCGGCAGGCCAAACTCGGCGTCTGATGAAGCGGTATTTCGAACGGCACGTGCCGCATCTTCCCGAGCGGATGTTCGCGCTCGTCGCGGACCTGGACTCCTACCCCAGTTTTATCCCCAATTGCCGGGCGATGACGGTGCGTAACGAGCCGACGGCGGTCAATGTGCGCTATGCTCGGATGACGCTGAGCTTCGGCCCGATCACGCAGGCTTATACAAGCCGGGTGACGCTGAACGAACCTGCGCTGACGATCGACGTCAAAGCCGTGGATGGACCGTTTGCCTATCTCGACAGTCTCTGGACGTTCGAGCCCGAAGGAATGGGAGCGCGGGTGAATTTCGAGATCAATTTCAAAATCTCGAACCCGCTGGTCGCCTCCATTGCCGAACCTGCGTTTGCGGCCAAGCAGGATGAGATCATGCGCGCCTTTGCTGAAGAAGCCGACCGGCGCTACGGCTCCTGACGCCGCGAGAGCACATCCAGCACCAGTTCGAGGGAGGCCTCTACCGATGCCTTGCGAATTGCCTCGCGGCCGATATCTCCGAAGCGTTTCTCGATGACACTCGTGCCCTCGTTCGAGGACACGGCGAGATAGACGAGGCCAATCGGTTTCCGTTCCGAGCCGCCGTCCGGTCCGGCAATGCCGGTCGCAGCAACAGCGTAGTCAGTACCGGCGGTGTTGCGCGCTCCGTCTGCCATTGCGCGGGCAACCTGGTTGGAGACCGCGCCATAGTCCTCGATCATACGGAAAGGGACGCGGATCATGCGGGACTTGGCTTCATTGTCGTAAGTGATGAAACCGCCGAAGAATGCTGCGGAAGAGCCTGGAACACCCGTCAAAGTGGCGCCGATAAGGCCGCCGGTGCAGCTCTCGGCCGTCACGATAGTGGCGTTTGCCGCCTTGAGCGCCGTGATGACCTGCTGGGCCAGATCGGGCAGCGCGGTGCGCGCGGCCATCAGGACTGCCTCGGCAGTTCTATCGATGCGGTTGCCATTGCGACTATCCCCTCCTCGCGGCCGGTGAAACCCAGCCTTTCGCTTGTCGTTGCCTTGATCGCGACGCGCCCCTCCTCGGTGCCACAGGCGGCCGCTATTACCTGCCGCATGGCAGACACGTGCGGTCCGATCCTGGGCCTCTCGCAGACGATTGTCACGTCCAGATTGACGATGCGACCGCCGAGTGCAGCGACAAGCCCGGCAGCATGTTCGAGGAACACGCGCGAGGCAGCGCCTTTCCACTGCGGGTCGCTGGGTGGAAAGTGGGTGCCGATGTCACCTTCGCCCAACGCACCATAGATGGCGTCGGTGAGGGCGTGGAGGGCGGCGTCAGCATCGGAATGGCCCTTGAGCTTCATGGTGTGCGGTATCTCGACGCCGCCCAGCCAGACGGAGTTTCCCGGTTCGAACGGGTGAACGTCGAAGCCGCTGCCGATGCGTGTTTCCATGCCTTGTGACCCTGTCAAAATGCGTTCGGCCCTGTCGAAATCTTCCGGGTGCGTGATCTTGATGTTGCGTGTACTGCCCGGCGTCAGCACAACCTTGAGCCCGGCCCATTCGGCGATCGCGGCGTCGTCGGTGAATTCGCGAGGCAGGGTGCTCGCACGCATATGGGCTGAAAGGAGCTGCGGATAGCGGAAGCCCTGCGGGGTCTGTGCGGCGAAAAGCAGGCGACGATCTTCAGTGGCGGTAACGAGGCTGCCGTCGGGGGAGCGCTTGATCGTATCCGTCACAGGGAGGGCGGGCAGAGCGCCATCGCTTTCAGTCAGGGCTGCTATGACCGCGCGGATCAGAGTCTCGTCGGCGAACGGACGCGCGGCATCCTGGATAAGAACGTAGTCTGGCCGCAGCGGGCCGAGAGCCTTGAGGCCTTCCAGTACCGACGCCTGACGTGTGGCGCCACCGAAAACCGCGTCCATCAGGCGATGCTCACGCAGACCGAGGCGCTGATAGAACTCGCCATGCCCAGCGTGAATGACCGGCAGTACGTGATTGATTTCCGGAACGGCGAGGAAGGACCGGATCGTGCGGGCGAGAACCGGCTGTCCAAACAGGCTGCGGTATTGCTTGGGTTCAGTCGATCCATCGGTGCTGGCGCGCTCGCCGCGACCGGCGGCGACGATGATGGCGGCAATGGATCTGGCGCGCATGCGATCTCTGCTGTCAAAGTCCTGTCACAGCGTTGATCTACCGGCGCGGGCAGGGGCGGGCAAGCCTGCGCGCATACGTCATACCGATAAGTTGTTGCACCACAGGGAGCAATTTGATTATTGTGCAGGCAATATTCCAAGTTTGACCATTTCTGGTGCAGTTGTGTCTGAAATTGCTTGCGGCGTGAGCATTGGCGGCCATCGTCTAGCCAATCGTGCCTTTCTCGCGCCCATGGCCGGGATCACCGATCGACCATTCCGCAAGCTCGCCGAGAGATTCGGGGCTGGCCTCGTCGTCTCCGAGATGATTGCAAGTTCGGCGCTGAGCACAGGGCAGGACCTGATGGTGCGCAAGCTCGGCAAATCCGGAACGCTGCCGCATGTGGTGCAACTGGCCGGGTGCGAGGCCGAGTGGATGCAGCGCGGCGCGGAAATCGCTCATGCGGCGGGCGCCGACATCATCGATATCAATCTTGGCTGCCCTGCCAAGCGGGTGACCAACGGCTATGCCGGCTCTGCGCTGATGCGCGTCCCCGATATCGCGCTGAAACTGATTGAAACCGTGGTGGCGGCCACTCCGCTGCCGGTGACCGTCAAGATGCGCCTTGGCTGGGATGATGAGAGCCTGAATGCCCCTGAGATTGCCCGGCGCGCGGTTGATGCAGGCGCGCAGATGATCACCGTCCACGGACGCACGCGGCAGCAATTCTACAAAGGTTCGGCCCGCTGGCACCTGGTTCGAGCGGTAGTCGAGGCTGTCGGTGTGCCCGTCGTCGTCAATGGCGACATCGTCGATGTCGAATCGGCGTGCGAAGCGCTGCGACAATCTGGTGCTGCCGCGGTGATGCTGGGGCGCGGGGCCCAAGGGCAGCCATGGCGCGTGGGGCAGATTGGCGCAGCACTCGACGGGCACGAGCCGCGTCCGACGCCTGCCGGCACTGAACGCGTTGCGCTCATTAGCGCCCATTACGAGGACATGCTGAGCGAATATGGCAGCAAGGCAGGTGTGCGGATCGCGCGCAAGCACCTGGGCTGGTATGCCGAGGCGATGGGAATTGCCCTCGACAAATCCACGCGCAAAGCCCTACTGGAGAATGAAAATCCAGCAGAGGTCCTCGCGATGATCGGAACCGTCTACTCTGATGATTGGAGGGCCGCCGCATGAGCATAGACTCGGACCCGGGCGCGTCTCTCTCCGTGCTCCAGGCGCTGCCGCAGCCGATCATCGTGTGCGGCGAGGATCAATCGATCGTCTTCGTCAACTACGCTGCCGAGGCCTTCTTCGGCGCCTCGCTGAGTGTTCTTGCGCGCCAACGTCTCCATGATCTCATCGCGTTCGGCTCGCCGATCATCAGCCTCGTGGAAACCGTTGCCCAGCGTCGCGCCCCGATGACGGAGTATCGCGTGCGGGTCGGTTCGTCGCGCTTCGGGGATGAACGCATCGCGGACGTCTTCGCCAGCCCCCTTTCAGACGTCGACGGGCGCGTGGCCCTGCTGATCCAGGAGCGAACCATGGCCGACAAGATAGATCGGCAAATGGTTTCGCGCGGAGCGGCGCGTTCGGTGACGGGTCTTGCCTCCATGCTGGCCCATGAGATCAAGAACCCGCTTTCCGGCATCCGCGGGGCCGCGCAACTGCTCGAGCAGAGCGTGCCGTCGGACGAGGTCCCTTTGGCTCGTCTCATCCGTGAGGAAACCGACCGGATCGTCGATCTCATCGACCGGGTCGAAATCTTCGGTGACGACCGACCGATGGAGCGCGAGCCGATCAACATCCATGTGGTGCTGGATCGGGTAAAACTACTCGCCAAGAATGGCGTTGCGCGCGGGATCACATTCTCGGAAGAGTATGATCCGTCGCTGCCGCCCGTTTATGGCAACCGCGATCAGCTCATTCAAATCTTCCTCAATCTCGTCAAGAATGCCGCCGAAGCGCTTGAAAGAACACAAAATCCCGAGATTCGTCTTTCGACCGCCTTCCGGCCGGGCATTCGCATCAGCGTCACCGGTGTTTCCGAGCGTATTTCGCTGCCGCTCGAAATCGTCATAGAGGACAATGGACCGGGGGTCCCGGCGGACGTCCTGCCATTCCTGTTCGATCCGTTCGTGACGACGAAGACCAACGGGTCCGGGCTCGGCCTGGCGCTGGTTGCCAAGATCGTCGGCGATCATGGTGGCGTTATCGACTGCGAGAGCCGCCCCGGCCGCACACGGTTCCGAATTCTGCTGCCGGTTGCCAATCCGGCGATCACCCTGCCGTCCGAAGAGGTTATGGCCCAATGAGTCACGTGGTTCTGCTGGCCGACGACGACGCCGCCATTCGCATGGTGCTCAATCAGGCGCTCACCCGCGCCGGATATGAAGTGCGTCCCACTGGCAATATCTCGACCATGTGGAACTGGGTCAGCCGCGGCGAGGGTGACATTCTCATTACCGACGTCGCCTTGCCGGACGGCAACGCCTTCGAGGTGATGCCCAAGATCAAGAAGCTGCGACCCGATCTGCCAATGATCGTGATGAGTGCGCAGAACACCTTCATGACCGCCATCCGCGCGTCGGAAGTGGGCGCCTATGAATATCTGCCCAAGCCCTTCGACATTACCGAGGTGCTCTCGGTGGTGGCGCGGGGCCTCGCCGACGCCAAGAAGCCCAGTGCTGCTGGCCGCAAGGCAGAGGAGCCGGGCGAGTCGATGCCCCTGGTCGGCCGCTCGACTGCCATGCAGGACATCTATCGGGCATTGGCCCGACTGATGCAGACCGATCTGACGGTGATGATTACCGGCGAGAGCGGCACCGGCAAGGAACTGGTCGCGCGGGCGCTGCATGATTTCGGCAAGCGCCGGAACGGCCCATTCGTTGCCATCAACATGGCCGCGATCCCACGCGACCTGATCGAGGCCGAACTGTTCGGCCACGAGAAGGGGGCCTTCACTGGCGCCACGGCGCGCTCGTCGGGCCGCTTCGAGCAGGCCGAAGGTGGAACGCTGTTCCTCGACGAGATCGGCGACATGCCGATGGACGCGCAAACGCGGCTACTGCGCGTGCTGCAGGAAGGTGAGTACACCATGGTGGGCGGGCGCACCCCCATCAAGACCAATGTGCGCATCGTCGCGGCCACCCACCGCGATCTCAGCCAAATGATCCGGCAAGGCCTCTTCCGCGAGGATCTCTACTACCGGCTCAACGTGGTGCCGATCCGCCTTCCGCCCTTGCGCGAGCGTGTCGACGATGTCGGCGACCTGGTTGCGCACTTCCTCGCCGATGCACAGCGCGAGGGCGAGCCTGCCAAGACGATCTCTCCCGAAGCCATTCGGCTGATGCAGAATTATTCGTGGCCGGGCAATGTGCGCGAGCTGGAAAACCTCGTGCGGCGGCTCTCGGCGCTTTATGCCGATGAAGTGATCTCGGAAGAGATCGTGCAGAACGAGCTCAACATTTCCGAGCGCCCCATCTCAGCGCCGACCAATGGTCCGATCGACGTATCGGTGGCGGTGGAGACCCATGTCGGACAGCTTCTGCGCGAGCATGAGCCCAACCTGCCGCCGCCGGGCCTTTATCAGCGGGTGATCGACAAGGTCGAAGCTCCGCTGATCGCAATGGCGCTAAATGCCTGCAGCGGCAACCAGATCAAGGCTGCGGACCTATTAGGGCTCAATCGGAACACATTGCGTAAGAAGATCCGTATGCACAGCATCGAGATCGTTAAGCACTCCCGACGGAACGGATAGCGACTTAGAGACGCGCTAGCGCTCGCAAGCATCGCCTTGCGCGGGCAGATTGGCTAAATTCGCATCACATGAGCGATTTGTTGCGCAGCTGCCGGAGAGGCAGTGTCACATTTTAGCAACAATTGTCTTGAAGGGTCGGCCGAATTGGGTCAGGCTCCGTCACCTCTGGCGGAAGGAAAGCCTCGCGGCTTTTGTGGATGGACGAAACGGCAACGGTCGGTAACGGAAAGCCTGAAAAAACCAGGTCAACGCGTTCTGCAGCTCGGCTTTTAACAGTCCAGGGCAACAGACCGTTGCGCGTGCTCGGCTTTACCGTGGTGCTCGCATCGGTAGTGATGTCGTCGCTCTCCTTCCTCATTCTTTCAGGCGCGACGACGATCGAGCCTTCTCCGGAAATCTGGACGGCGATCTGGGTCGTCACCGGCATACTCGTGCTCTCGATGATCGCCCTGGTGGTGACGGAGGCGGTGCTGCTCTTCCAGGCGCGGGCGCAGCACCAGGCCGGTTCCGGGCTGCAGGTGCGCATGGTGACAATGTTTGCGCTGGTGGCGGCGATTCCTGCCGCGCTGGTTGCCGTCGTAGCCACGATCGCCCTCAACCAGGGACTCGACCAGTGGTTCTCGGAGCGCACGCGCTCGATGGTGGAAAGCTCGCGGCTGGTCGCGCGATCCTACATGCTCGAGCATGCCCAGGTGCTGCGCGACGATATCATCTGGGTGGCAACGGAGCTGGAGCAGGCGCGAGCCACGTTCGACGAGGACAGGGACCGCTATCAGCGCATTCTGACCGCTCTTGCCGTCACGCGCTCGCTGCCATTCGCTTCACTTATCGATCAGGACGGCAATACGCTGCTGCGCGCCCAGATCAATGTGCAGGGCGGCTATCCGCAACTGCCCGAGGGTATCACGGAGGGAGTCGGGGAAGGTGCGCCGACGGCGATCGCCCCGGGCTCGACGAAGCTTGTCGGGTCGGTGGTGAAACTGCGCGGATATGACGATACATACCTGTTCGTTGCCCGGGCGGTTGATCCAGAAGTGCTCGAATATGTTCGGCTAACTGACGAGAATATCAGTGAGTATCGCGAGTATGCGTCCAACCGACTCGTGTTCCAGATCACCTTCACCATCATGTATGTCGGCTTGGCCGTGGTGCTTCTGCTGGCGGCGCTCTGGATCGGCATTGCGCTCGCAAACCGCTTTGTCGATCCGATCCGAAACCTGATGATTGCCTCGAACCGGGTCAGCCAGGGCGATCTAGAGGTCGAGGTGCCCGTTCGCGAGGGCCGGGGCGATCTGCGCGATCTTATCAACCGCTTCAACCGTATGGTGGACCAATTGCGCAGCCAGCGTGCAGCTTTGGTCAGCGCGAGTGAAATGAACGAAAAACGCCGCCAGTTCACTGAGGCGGTGGTGGAGGGCGTTTCGGCCGGGATCGTGGGGCTCGATGCGTTTGGTACGGTCACGCTGGTCAATGCGCGTGCATGCGACATGCTGGGCAAGGACGAAATCGCGCTTATGGGCGAGCGGATCGAGGTGGCGGTGCCCGAGCTCAGGACGATATTGGAGCGCAGCAGGTCCGCCCGACGCGGTCAGGTGCGGGACCAGATCTATCTTGGCACCGAACAGGACCGGCGTACCTATCAGGTGCAGCTGACGCGCGAAGGGTCGATGACCGAGTCGAAGGGGTACGTGCTGACGTTCGATGATATCACCGACCTCGAATCGGCGCAGCGCACCAGTGCCTGGGCCGACGTTGCAAGGCGTATCGCGCACGAGATCAAGAACCCGCTCACACCCATCCAGCTTTCCGCCGAGCGCCTGCGCCGGCGCTATGGCAACAAGCTGGAGGATGACCGGGATGTCTTTGACAAGTGCATCAACACCATCGTGCGGCAGGTGGGCGACATTGGGCGGATGGTCGATGAGTTCTCGGCTTTCGCACGCATGCCCGAGGCTGCACCGGAAATGGCCGACCTTTCCGACACGATCCGGCAGGCCGTGTTCCTGGAGGGTGTGCGGCTGCCTGAGATCAACATCGTGACCGAACTGCCCGACGAGGCGATCTGGGCGCATTTCGATAACCGCCTGATTTCCCAGTGCCTGACAAACCTCATAAAGAATGCGGTTGAAGCCTTTGAATCGGCTGGTCTGAGTTCTATAGACAGTCCAACGATCACCGTGCAGGCCGCCGTCGAGGGGCAGTTTGCGCGCGTTGCCATCTCCGACAATGGCAAGGGCTGGCCCAAGGACAACCGGCACCGCCTACTCGAACCGTATATGACGACGCGCGAAAAGGGCACAGGTCTCGGCCTTGCTATCGTCGCAAAGATCGTCGAGCAGCACGGTGGGCAGATCGAATTGCTCGATGCCGAGCCAGATTCGAACGGCCGTATCGGCGCATGTTTCGCCTTCACACTACCGTTAAAATCTCCGGTCAGTTCAACCGAGCCGACCGCCGACCCCTCAAGCCGTTCCCAACGGCCGAACACGCAGGAGGAACCGCAGCTGCCTGCGGTTGTTCATAATTAGATGGCTCTCGATATTCTCATCATCGACGACGAAGACGATATCCGTGATCTGATTGCGGGGATTCTGGAAGACGAAGGCTATGAGGCACGTCAGGCTCATGACGCGGATAGCGGGCTGAACGAGATCGCGCGTCGTCGTCCGAGCCTGGTATTCCTCGATATCTGGTTGCAGGGGTCGCGTCTCGACGGACTGCAGCTGCTCGACGTGTTCCAGGCTCAGCATCCGGATATGCCGGTGGTGATGATCTCCGGCCACGGCAATGTGGAGACCGCCGTCTCCGCCATCAAACGCGGCGCTTACGACTACATCGAAAAGCCCTTCAAGGTGGATCGGTTGCTCCACATCACGCAGCGCGCAGTCGAGGCGACGCGTCTGCGCAACGAGGTTGCCGAGCTAAAGGAACGTTCATCCATCAAGGCCGCCGAACTGGTGGGGCCATCGCCAGCCCTGCATCAGGTGCGCAGCATTATCGAGAAATCGGCGCCAACCAATTCGCGCATCTTCATTTCCGGCCCCTCGGGCGCCGGCAAGGGCATGGTTGCGCGCCTGATCCACCAGAAAAGTCCGCGCGCCCAAGCACCGTTCGTCGAGATAAACGCATCGCTCTATGCACCGGACGAAGTTCCCGGCGTATTGTTCGGCCGCGAGGTGCGTGAGAAGACGGGTCTGCTGCGCGTGGAGGTGGGCGCGCTCGAACGTGCCCATGGCGGCACCCTCTATCTCTCCGAAGTCGGAACGTTGCCTGCGCCTGTGCAGCAGTCCTTGCTGCGCACCCTAGTCGAGAACAGGTTCAATCGAGTGGGCGGGCAGGGGGCCGTACCCATCGACGTGCGGATCATTTCCTCGAGCTCACAGAACATCGCTTCGCTGATCGAGGGAGGGGAGTTCCGCTCCGACCTTTTCCACCGGCTCTCCATCGTTCCCGTGCAATTGACGCCGCTGCGCGAGCGTCGTGAGGACGTGCCACCGCTGGTCTCGATCTTCATCGAACAGATCTGCCGTATGCACAACCTGCAACGCATGACCATCGGTGACGATGCGATCGCCGTATTGCAGGCCCAGGAGTGGCCGGGCAATGCACGCCAGCTGCGCAATTCCATCGAGCGGCTGCTGATTCTGATGAAGGACCAGGCGCCGGCCGATGGCGTCATCACGGCATCCATGCTGCCTTCCGACATTGGCGAGGTGCTGCCGACGGTGGGTGATACCGATGCTTCGGCGCATCTGATGAGCCTGCCGCTGCGGGATGCGCGCGAGGTCTTCGAGCGCCAGTATCTGCTGGCGCAAATCGAGCGATTTGGCGGGAACATTTCAAAAACGGCAGAGTTCGTCGGGATGGAACGCAGTGCTTTGCACCGCAAGATCAAGTCCCTCGGCCTGACCTGACGAGGGGCCGATTTTCCGATTGTGCCTCAGTAGGCATGCAAATTTAACTGTGCCATAATGCCGAGGCTACGGGCAACGAGACCCGAGGATGTGGAGCAGGAGCGGCCGCTTCACATCCGGTGCATGTCACCGGCCAACGACAACGGCGACAACTATGCCGCAAAAAAGAGGCCTAAATGCCCGGCGAAAAACAACAAAATCTCCAAGACGCTTTTCTCAACCACGTCCGCAAGCAGAAAGTCCCTGTAACGATCTTTCTCGTCAACGGTGTGAAGTTGCAGGGCGTTATCACCTGGTTCGACAATTTCTGCCTTCTGCTGCGCCGCGATGCGCAGTCGCAGCTTGTCTATAAGCACGCGATCTCGACTATCATGCCCGGTGCCCCGATTCAGTTGTTCGATCCCGAGCATGGAAACAACGGCGATTGAACGATTCCATGGGTGATTTACCCGAGGACGACGCCCGCAAAAGCGGTCCGCACGAATTCATCGACCGGCGGGAGAAACCGACACGCGCCGGGCTCGTTTGTCCTGATGTTCGCGGCGCCCTCTCGCAACGAAGCGCTGAAGCACGGCTGGCTGAATTCCAGGGTCTGGCCGAGGCCATTCGGCTCGATATCGTCTTCGCCGAGATATTGCGTGTCCGCGAAGTCAAGCCGGCAACCTTCCTCGGAGGAGGGCAGGTGGAGACTCTCGCGCAGCGCGTCGACGCTGAGGCGATCGATCTCCTCCTCGTCGATACATCGCTGACGCCGATCCAGCAGCGCAATCTCGAGCGCGAAACGGGCGCGAAGGTTCTCGACAGGACAGCCCTGATCCTCGAGATATTCGGTGAGCGCGCAGCCACGCGCGAAGGCGTGTTGCAGGTCGAACTGGCCCATCTCAATTACCAGAAGAGCCGGCTCGTGCGGTCCTGGACACACCTCGAACGCCAGCGGGGTGGTTTCGGCTTTCTCGGCGGTCCGGGCGAGACGCAGATCGAAAGCGACCGCCGCCAGCTTCAGGAGCGTATCAGCCTGCTCGAAGGTCGCCTGGACAAGGTCAAGCGCACGCGTGCGCTGCAGCGGCGCCCGCGCGACGATGTGCCGTTTCCGATCGTGGCGCTCGTCGGCTACACCAATGCTGGCAAATCCAGCATTTTCAACAGCTTGACCGGTGCGACGGTGTTCGCGGAGAACCTGCTGTTCGCCACGCTCGACACAACCGTGCGCAAGATCGATCTGCCACATGGGCGTGAGGTGATCCTGAGTGACACCGTTGGTTTCGTTGGCGACCTGCCCACGGATTTGGTCGCAGCATTTCGCGCGACGCTGGAAGAGGTCGTCGATGCGGACGTCGTGCTGCATGTCCGTGACGTCGCCAATCCCGATCATGTGGCGCAGGCGAGCGATGTCCTGGCGGTGCTCGCTGATCTTGGCGTGTCCCCCGAAATGACGCCGATCATCGAGGTCTGGAACAAGATCGACCTGTTGGTCGGCGAGGACGCGTTAGCGGGCGTAGCCCCGGCCAGCCGCACGGCAGCGAACGTGCCCGTTTCGGCGAAGACTGGCGAGGGGCTCGACGCCCTGCGACTGGCCATCGAGGCTGCGCTGGCCGCCAGGAGCGGGACATATCGCGTGCATGTGCCACACAGCGCCGGAGGCGATATCGGGTGGCTGCATAGCCACTCGGAGGTATTGGCGCGTGAAGAGCCAACGGAGAAGGGCTCGGATTTCCTGGTGCGCATCGAGCCGCGGCAGCTTGCGGCTTTTCTCGAACGCTTCAATGGCCGGATCGAGCGGGTAGAAGGTTAAGCCCTATTTCGACGCGTTGTCGCGTGCCCGAATCTCGTTCCAGTAGCCATCGAGGCGCTCGAGCCCGGCGTCTTCGACGGCGACGCCATCTTCACGGCACCGCTGCTCGACATAGCTGAACCTGCGGGTGAATTTCTGGTTGGCGTCACGCAGGGCAGCTTCCGGATCAATGCCGTGGTGGCGCGCGAGATTGGCGACGGCGAACAGCAGGTCGCCTATTTCCGCCTGAATAGCCCCGGTATCGCCGCTCTCGGCAGCCTCACGCACTTCGGCCAATTCTTCCTCGACCTTTTGGGTGACCGACTCCGCGTCCGGCCAATCGAATCCCACCCTGGCAGCGCGTCGGGCAAGTTTTTCCGCTCGCGCCAGCGCGGGCAGGGCATGGGGAACGTCATCGAGAATGGACGGTGTGGTTTCACCCTTGCGGGCCGCTTTGCGAGCGCGTTCCTGCGCCTTGATGGCGTCCCACCTGACCTTGGCCGCTTCCGGATCGTTCGCGTCGAGGTCACCGAAGACGTGCGGATGACGGCGGATGAGTTTTTCGGTGATGGCGTAGATCACATCGCCGATGTCGAACAGGCCACGCTCTGAGGCCATCTGGGCGTGATAGATCGGTTGGAGAATGAGGTCGCCAAGCTCTTCACGCAGATCGTCGAAGTCGCCGCGCTCGATGGCATCGGCGACCTCATAGGCCTCCTCGATCGTGTAGTGGCGGATGCTGGCGAAGTCCTGTTCGACATCCCAGGGGCAGCCGGACACCGGATCACGCAGTGCAGCCATGATCTCGATCAGGCGGGAAAGGTCGCGAGATGGCTGCATGGGGAACTCGTTTGTTTGGCTGGAATCCGGTTGCTCGACGGCAGATAGAAAGGCACGGCACGGGGTCGGTCGCCCCCTGCAACCCTGCGTGCGTTGGACAGTTTCGTCTATTCCACAAAGGAGTTGAGGAGGCAATCATGAACCGGACCACGATCATCGTGGGCGGCATCATTCTGGCGGTGCTGGTCATCATCGTCATCACCATGATGGGTAGTGACGATCAGACAACGGAGCAGGAGTTGTTGCCCGGCACGACCGAACCGGCGCCTACCACGGAGCAAATCCTGGAGGGGGAGGAGCCGCAGGTTGAACCAGCGCCTTGACGACCGGGATGCTGACGGGAAGCTGACAGAACGGCTCACGCATTTGTCATCCGACGTTTGCTAGCGTTCAGCGTGTTCCTCCCATGGGAAATCCAATGGAGGGGGCGCGAGGCGGTACCAAGTCGCCCCCGCACTCAGGTACCGCCTCACCGCGCCAGCGCATCGCGACAGATCGGTGCGCGCTATCTTTCCATCGCAATGATGCCGGGCTCGAGCTTATAATATCCGCTCAGGTGCAGCTCCACCGTCACCGGCTCCAGCGTACTGTTGCCCCAGAACCAGCCATGGATACCGGTGATGGGCGCATGGAGCGTGCCATGCGACTCGGTGGCCGTCGCCTTGCGGTAGTTCATGACTTCGATGTTGCCGTTCTCATCTTCCGGGGTGTGCCCGTGGAACTCGTAGAGCAGTTCCTTGGGCGCGGTCCACGAGTAGGAAATGGAATCGCCGGCATCCATACTGACCTTGTATTCGAGCGCGCCAAAATTCTCCGTCAGCGGCGGAACGGTAATTTCGACGACATCGGTGCGGAACGGTACGTCCGAAGGATGGTCGATCTCCACCGGCGCGTCTGTGCGCGTTTCGACGACGATCTCCTGGGGACCGGAGATATTGATCAGCCCGGTCAGGCGGCCAAAACCGGTCGGATCGATCCTGTACTCGGCCGGAAGAACCACCAGCACCGCGATTACAGCCGCAGCGACGAAAGCACCGGCCACCTGAAGGACCAATCGTGCGCGCGGCGGAGGGGTCATTGTGATCTCGGCAGTCATGATGCGGTTGTCTCCAGGAAGAAGCCGACAAGCTGGTATTGAAAGAGGACGAAGCCGGCGACCATCAGCGCGACATTGGCCGCGACTGCCTGGCGCTCGAACATTCGCGTGGAGCGCCACCAGCTCATCAACAGGAGGATGACCGCAAGGGCGAGAATTTGTCCCAACTCCACCCCGACGTTGAAAGCCAGCATGTTGGGAACGAGCCCATCAGCGGAGAGCTGCAGATCCTGCAGTTTGGTAGCAAGGCCAAAACCATGGACGAGACCGAAGCCGAGGACGGCGATTTTCTGGTTGGGCTCGACGCCAAAGACGGACTTGAAGCCGCCCAGATTATCGAACGCTTTGTAGACGACCGAAAGGCCGATGATGGCGTCGACCAGATAGGGGCTCATGTGAATATGGCCGAGCACCCCGGTCAGCAGGGTGATGCTGTGGCCGATCGAGAACATGGTGACGTAAAGGGCGACGTCCTTCATCCGATAGAGGAAGAAGATGACGCCGACGAGGAACAGCAGGTGATCGTACCCAGTCACCATGTGCTTGGCGCCCAGATACATATAGGGGAAGATGTTCCAGCCGGTGGCGGAGGCAAGGTATTCCGCGTCGCCGCCACTAACGCCATGCGCCATGGCCAGGGACGATCCGGCGGCCAGTATCGCGCCAGCCAGTCCGGTTAAAACAAGGGCGCGTCGCATTGGCGGCGACGGCGTCGTCAAACGATGGATCACTCAAACTCCTCCCAAAGGTGCACCCTAGGTGGCGCAAGGATGCACGGTCCTGCACGTTTTTGGCACGAAAGCGGCAGGTAAGATCACGCTGCTGGCATATCCGGGACGAGCGGTGCGTCGTTCATTTCCGTGCCCAGCACGCTCACAAGCCTGAAACGACGGGCGACAACGTGGTCCCGCATGGCACGGGCAGGCAGGCGGCCTTCGATGGCGTCTATTACCGAACTGAAATCAGCGGCCTCGCGGGCATCGACCAGGACGGCCAAGAACTGCGGACGAAGGCCCTGCCGGGCGCTTTCCAGCAAGTCGTAGAGCTTGGCACGGACATCGCCCTGTGCGGCGCAAGCGGGGCAGAATCGGTTATCGTCATGGGCATGGGGTGCCCCGCCAGTGAGCGTCAGAACAGCCACGCCGGGACCGGGGAGGGGTACAGCGCCTCCCGGGCCGATTACCGTTACGGGTACAGGTGGTGTCTTCATTCCGCCGCCTGGATCACAGGTCCTGGAGTGTAGTTGAGGATCGGCGCCAGCCAGCGTTCAACCTCCTCGACGCTCATGCCCTTTCGTGCCGCGTAATCAGCGACCTGGTCGCGCTCGACCTTGGCGACCCCGAAATAATAGGCATCAGGATGAGCGAGATAGATGCCGGAGACAGAGGATCCCGGCCACATGGCATAGCTTTCGGTCAGCTTCACGCCGGCAGCCTTTTCGGCGTCGAGCAATGAGAAGAGCGTTGTTTTCTCAGTATGGTCGGGTTGGGCCGGATAGCCCGGGGCAGGGCGGATGCCGCGATAGGCCTCTTCGATCAGTTGATCGGGCGCGAGGTTCTCGTCGGCCGCATAGCCCCAGTATTCCCGGCGCACGCGCTCATGCATCATTTCGGCTAGAGCTTCGGCGAAGCGGTCGGCAAGGGCTTTCACGAGGATCGAGGAGTAGTCGTCGTTGGCCCGTTCGAAGCGCTCGGCTATCTCGACCTCCTCGATGCCGGCGGTCACGACGAAGCCACCGACATAGTCGGCCTTGCCACTTTCGAGCGGAGCGACAAAGTCGGCGAGCGCCATGTTGGGCTTGTCGCCCCGCTTGGTGAGCTGCTGGCGCAGTGTGTAGAGTGTGGCCAACTCGTCAGTGCGCGCGTCATCACTGAAGAGACGGATGTCGTCGCCAATGCTGTTTGCCGGCCAGAAGCCGATCACCGCGCGAGGATGGAACCAGCGTTCGGCGATGATGCGGTTCAGCATCTGCTGGGCGTCGTCATAGAGCTGGCGGGCGGCTTCGCCTTGTTTCTCATCTTCGAGGATTGCCGGGAAACGGCCCTTCAGCTCCCAGGTCTGGAAGAAGGGCGTCCAGTCGATATAGAGGGCCAGCAATCCCAGATCGAAATCATCAAAGGTACGCGTGCCGAGGAATGCGGGCTTGGGCGGGTCATAGCTCGCCCAGTCCGGCTTGAAAGCGTTGGAGCGAGCCCAGGCGAGCGGCAGGCGCTGCTTTTCGGCTTCGGCGCGCTCATGGGCCGCTGCCACTTTGGCGTATTCCGCTCGCAGGTCATCGACGAACCGGCCCTTTTGATCGGAAAGGAGGTTGGAGACCACCCCGACAGCCCGGCTGGCGTCATTGACATAGACAGCTTGCCCTCGCTCATAGCGGGGGTGAATCTTGACCGCGGTGTGGACACGGCTGGTGGTTGCGCCGCCGATCAGCAGCGGAATGTCGAACCCTTCGCGCTCCATCTCGGTGGCAACATGCACCATCTCGTCGAGAGACGGGGTGATGAGGCCGGACAGCCCGATGGCGTCGACCTTCTCGGCCCGGGCAGTATCGAGGATCTTCTGGCTCGGCACCATGACGCCAAGATCAATGATCTCGTAATTGTTGCAGGCGAGCACGACGCCGACGATGTTCTTGCCGATATCGTGGACGTCGCCCTTGACCGTCGCCATCAGGATCTTGCCGGCGCTCTGGCGTTCGGAACCGCCGCCGGCCAGCCGCTCGGCCTCCATGAAGGGCAGGAGGTGGGCAACGGCCTGTTTCATGACGCGGGCGGATTTGACCACCTGCGGTAGGAACATCTTGCCTGAGCCGAAAAGGTCGCCGACGACATTCATGCCGTCCATCAGCGGACCTTCGATCACATGGAGGGGGCGCTCATATTGCTGGCGGGCTTCTTCGGTGTCGGCTTCGATGAATTCAGTGATGCCGTTGACGAGAGCATGGGTGATGCGTTCGCCGACCCCCAACTCGCGCCATGACATATCCTTGCCTCTGGCTTCTCCGCCCGCTTGGCCCTTATAGCGTTCGGCGAGTTCCAGAAGCTGATCGGTGGCGTCGAAGCGTCGGTTGAGCACCACGTCCTCGCAAGCCTCGCGCAGTTCCGGATCTATGGTTTCGTAGACTGCCAGCTGGCCGGCATTGACGATGCCCATATCCATGCCCGCCTGAATGGCGTGGTAGAGGAATACGGAGTGCATCGCTTCGCGGACCGGCTCATTGCCGCGGAACGAGAATGAGAGGTTGGAGACGCCCCCCGACACATGAACATGGGGCAGGGTGGCAGTGATCTCGCGCGTCGCCTCTATGAAGTCGACGCCGTAATTGTTGTGCTCATCGATACCGGTGGCGACGGCGAAGATGTTGGGGTCGAAGATGATGTCCTCGGGCGGCAGCCCCACGACTTCGGTCAAGAGCTTGTAAGCGCGCGTGCAGATCGCGACCTTGCGCTCGCGGGTGTCGGCCTGGCCGTGCTCGTCAAAGGCCATGACAACGACTGCGGCGCCGTAGGACTTCACCAGCCCCGCCTGCCTGAGGAATGCCTCTTCGCCCTCCTTGAGGGAGATGGAGTTCACCAAGGCCTTGCCCTGAACGCATTTCAGGCCGGCTTCGATGACCTCCCATTTCGAGGAGTCGATCATCAGCGGCACGCGGGCGATATCGGGCTCGGCCGCGAGGAGATTGAGGAACTCGACCATCACCTTCCGGCTGTCTATGAGGCCCTCATCCATATTGATATCAATGATCTGCGCGCCGTTGCTGACCTGATCTCTCGCGACCTCGAGTGCCGCGGAATAGTCCCCCGCAGTGATGAGTTTGCGGAAGCGCGCCGAACCGGTCACGTTGGTTCGCTCACCGATGTTTACGAAGGGAATGTCGTCCGTCAGGGTGAAGGGCTCGAGGCCAGAGAGGCGCAGCCGGGTCTCGATCTCGGGTGGGCGGCGCGGCGGATATTTGGCGACGGCTTCGGCAATGGCCTTGATATGCTCGGGCGTCGAGCCGCAGCAGCCACCGACGATGTTGACATAGCCATCGCGCGCAAAGGCCTCGATCTGCTCGGCCATGTACTCGGGGCTCTCGTCATACTGGCCCATTTCATTGGGCAGGCCGGCATTCGGATAGGCGCAGATGAGCGTGTCGGCGATGTCACTCAGTTCCGCCAGGTGCTCTCGCATGGTGTTGGCGCCGAGCGCGCAGTTGAGGCCAATCGTGAGGGGCTTTGCGTGACGCACCGAGTACCAGAACGCCGTTGGGGTCTGGCCCGATAGCGTGCGACCCGACAGGTCAGTGATCGTCCCAGAGATCATGATCGGCAGCGAACGCCCGCGCTCGGCAAAGACCTGTTCGGCAGCGAAGATGCCCGCCTTGGTGTTGAGTGTATCGGTGATGGTTTCGAACAGCAGGGTATCGGCGCCGCCGTCCAGCAGACCCTCAATGGCTACCCGATATGCCTCGACCAATTCGTCAAAGGTGATCGAGCGATGTCCGGGATTGTTGACGTCGGTCGACATGGACGAAGTCCTGGTGGTCGGACCCAACGCGCCGGCGACGAACCGGCGCTTTCCATCCTCGGCAGTCGCGCGCTCCACGCCGCGCCGGGCAATGCGCGCGCCTTCGAAGTTCAACTCATAGATGAACGACTCCATCCCGTAGTCGGACTGCGCTACCGACGTGCTCGAGAATGTATTGGTTTCGACGATATCGGCGCCTGCCCTGGCATAGGCGTAATGGATGTCTTCGATGGCCTCGGGCAGGGTGAGGATCAGCAGGTCGTTGTTGCCGCGCTGGGGCAGGTGCCAGTCCTTGAACCGATCACCGCGAAAATCCTCCTCCGACAGCTTCAGGCGCTGGATCATGGTGCCCATGGCGCCGTCGAGCACCAGGATGCGCTCTTGCGCGGCCGCAGAAAGGGCGGCGCGCACGTCATCGCCATCGGGCAGGGTGAACTGGGATTTTCTGGACTCGGTCATGGCAGTCGAGGTCTTCCTGTAGGGCGACACTCATATAAAGATATCTTTATGTCTTGTTTAGTGCAACCACCGCGTGGCTGCTAATTGCTCTGGAGAAACGATGGCCGTTCGCTGGATTGCGCCCTTGTGCACGATCTTAACGTCCTCTCAACCAGAAATGGTTTCTATGGCCACTGACACAAGCACATTGAGTTAAATTGCCCGCACCAGAGGCAAGGCGTTTCGTATTGCGTACCAAGACCTTCTGCCGGCATTCCGTTTTCCGCCTCGTAGCGGTGGCCGCACTTGCCGGCCCCGTTCTTGCCGCTTGCGGGGGCGGTATCGGTCCCACGCTCAAGCGGAGTGCCTTCAGCTCATCCGAATATGGCGTCGGCGTTTCTCCGCGGGTAACCCGCGATCCTAACCCGCCGCGGGGCGGGGGGCGATATCTCGTCGGCAAACCGTACACCGTGCGCGGAAAGACTTACTATCCTGCCGAGAACCCGAGCTACTCGGCATCGGGTGAAGCATCCTGGTACGGAGCGGACTTTCATGGCCGGCGCACGGCCAACGGCGAAATCTTTTCGGCCAATGCGCTGACTGCAGCTCATCCGACTTTGCCATTGCCATCCTATGTTCGCGTCACCAACCAGAAGAACGGTCGCTCGGTCGTGGTGCGCGTCAACGACCGCGGGCCGTATATGCCCGGCCGCATCATCGATCTTTCCTACCGCGCCGCCAGCATGCTCGGCTATGTCAACACCGGCAGCACGGACGTGCAGGTCGAGTATGTCGGCCCGGCGCCACTCGAAGGCGACGATACACGCACGCTGCTCGCTACCTATTCCGGCCCGCCTGTGCAGGACACCGGCACAACGCGCGTGGCCTCGGCGGGCAGCCACACGGTGGTCGGCATGACGGCCAATTTCCTTTCAGGCCTCTTCTCCTATGCGGAAACAACGCCGCAGGAGCAGAACGAAGCGATCAATGCTGCCCATGCCGCTGCAAATGCCATGGCTGGCGAGGCAGGCGACCTTGCCGCGGCGATGCAAACCTTCGATGCGGACAGCCGCAAAGTCGATGTGACCCTGGGCGTTTTCGCGAATCCGCAGGGCGCGATTGCGGTAGCGCAGGCTTTCGCTGTTCTGGGTGCCGTGGCGGAGGAGCCGGTGGACTTCGACGGAGGGGTGGCAACGCGGCTTCGGCTGACCCATCTCAAGCCCGGAGTTGCACAACAGGATGTGATCGACCTCGCGCGCAACCTTGGCCTGCCCGAGATCGTCTTGTAAGTTCCAGAGGGACTTATACTTATAAGGACGGGAGGGGAGGCGTCGTCAGCCTCCTTGCTTCGATCGGGTGGGGTCAATCGTGACACGTGTGCTGGCTGTGCTGGCTTTTGTTCTTGTGACGCTCGGGTGGGCTGCGCCTGCATCCGCTCAGGCTGAATTCTCGACTGCCGCCGACTTCGCCATTCTCATGGACCATGAGTCCGGCACCGTGCTTTTCCAGAAAAATGCCGACGATCCGATGGAGCCGGCCAGCATGGCAAAGCTCATGACGGTCGCCGTCGTCTTCAACGAGCTTCGAGCCGGCCGCTTGACGCTCGACGACGAGTTCTTCGTTTCCGAACATGCCTGGCGCACGGGTGGCGCGGCCTCGGGCGGTTCGACCATGTTCGCCGAACTCAATTCAAACATCCGCGTCGAAGATTTGCTGCGCTCCGTGATCATCCAATCGGGCAACGATGCCAGCATCGTTCTTGCCGAAGGTATCGCGGGAAGCGAAGAGACTTTCACGCTGATGATGAACGAGTTGGCAGCCGATATCGGCATGACCGGTTCGCATTTCACCAATTCCACGGGACTGCCGGATCCCGATATGTACGTGACGGCGCGCGACCTTGCCACGCTGGCGCGATACATCATCCGCGAATTTCCCGAGTACTATCACATCTTCTCCGAGCCCGAATTCGAATGGAATGGGATCAACCAGCGCAACCGTAACTCGCTGGTCGAGATGGGCATCGGAGTGGATGGCCTCAAAACCGGCCATACTCAGGCGGCCGGCTACGGTTCGGTGGTCTCCACCGAAGAAGGCGGGCGCCGCCTTGTTGCCGTCGTCCACGGTCTCGACAGCATGGCTCAACGCACCGAGGAAGCCCGCAAGCTCGTCACCTGGGGCACGCGGGCGTTCGAGCGCATTCCCGCCTTTGCCGAAGGTGATGTGGTTGGCTATGCCGATGTCTATGGCGGTGAGCAAGGCAGTGTCGGCCTGGTCGGAGAGGGTGCAGTGGACCTCTATCTGCCGCGCGGCACGCGCCGTTGTCTTGCGGCCGACATCGTCTATGAGGGACCATTGAGGCCACCCGTCAGCGCTGGCCAGCGCGTTGCCGAGCTGAGGGTCTATTGCAACGACCAGTTGATTCAGGTAGCTCCGCTCTACGCGGCCAATGACGTACTTCAGGGCGACATGGTGCGCCGCGCAACCGATGCGTTGAAGGAACTCGCGCTCGGCTGGCTCTGATCGGGGCCTTTCAGGCTCCCATCGCCCTGCTATTGTGCTATCTGCGAGGCAGAAAGTGTTCAACCGCGCAGGAACTGCACCCCTGATGCCAGATATGCATGGCCCTGGCGGCGCCCGCTTCATCACCTTCGAAGGCGGTGAAGGCGTCGGCAAATCGACCCAGGTCAAGCGCCTGCTGAAGCGCCTCAATCACGCGTCGATCGACGCCATTCGTACGCGCGAACCTGGCGGCACGCCCAAGGCCGAGGCCATCCGCTCATTCATTCTCCAGGGGCGGTCCGAAAGCTGGGGCGCGGGCGCCGAAGCGGTGCTCTTCGCCGCCGCGCGGCTCGACCACGTAAACCAGCTCATTGCGCCCAATCTTGCAGCGGGCAGGTGGGTTCTGTGCGACCGGTTCCACGACTCCACCCGCGCCTATCAGGGATTAACGGGCGGCGTCGACGACAAGCTCATAGAAGCTCTCGAGGAACTGGCGCTCAATGGCCATACGCCGGACCTGACGCTGGTGCTCGACATGGACCCGGAGGTGGCGTTTCGCCGCGTTGAAGAGCGAGGCATAGAGTCCGGCCTTGCGCTGACCGGTGACCGTTTCGAGAAGGAAGATCTCGTCTGGCACAAGCGCCTGCGCGAGAACTTTCTGGCGATTGCCGAACGCAATGGGGACCGATGCGTTGTCGTTTCGGCCGACCAGTCCGAGGATGCGCTGGAAGAGGCGATCTGGGCTATCGTTTCGGCGCGTTTCCCCGAGCAGATTGCCGAGCAGCAGGCTTGATCGATCCGCACGCCATAGAGGGAGCGTTAGCGCCTGAACAGCACCGCAGCGTGCATGGACACGCCGGCGCGCACGCCGCCATCGCCGCGCAGATACGCACCGGCCGGCTGCCGGGTGCGATCCTGCTGCACGGGCCACAGGGCATCGGCAAGGCGACACTGGCCTTCGTGATTGCACGCGAAATCCTGGTTGCGACCGGGGACGAGGATTTCCATCGCGTAGATGAACAGGTCTCGGCCGGTGCGCATCCCAATGTGCAAATCCTGCGGCGCAGCCCTAAAGACAGCAGGGGGTTCTACAGCGTCATCCGCGTCGAAGAGGTTCGGAATCTGCGCGAGAGCCTGCACATGACCCGGGGGCGTGCTGGTCATCGGGTCGCCATCATTGACTCGATCGACGATTGCAACGTCGCTTCTGCCAACGCGCTGCTCAAAATACTGGAAGAGCCGCCGCCAGAGACGACCTTCTTTCTCATTTCGCATCGGCCCGGCCAACTCCTGCCGACGATCAAATCGCGGTGCCACAATGTGGCGCTGCGCCCGCCAGCCGACGAGGAGGTTGCGCAAGTCCTGCGCGAACAGCGGCCCGATATCGCAGATGAGGATATCACGCGAGCCGTTTTGCTGGCGGGAGGACGGCCACGCCGGGCCTTTGAAGCGCTCGCGCTCGATGCGGACAGTGCCCTCACCGGACTGGAAATCTGGCTGCGTTCGCCGCTCGATCAACCCGCCGGAGTGCACCTGGCCCTGGCCGATGCGCTGGGTGGTGGCAGTCAGGGTCCGGATATTTCCTTTGCCCGCGAAATGCTGGTCGATTGGCTGGCAGGCGAGGCGCGCAATGCAGCCCTCAAACCGATGGACCGGGTTCGGCTTGCCTCGGCCAACGAGCTATGGGAGAAGGCCCATGACCTGTTCGCCGAGACCGACGAGATCAACCTCGACATGAGGCAGACGCTCGTCATCATCTTCGACGCGATCAGGAAACATCTCCAGGCCATTTCTCCTCCGACCGAAACGCAATGACCGCCAAACCCTTCTACGTCACCACAGCGATCTCCTATCCCAATGGCGCGCCTCATATCGGGCATGCCTATGAGATGATCGCGACTGATGCGATTGCGCGGTTCAAGCGGCTCGAGGGCAGGGACGTTTATTTCCTGACGGGCACTGATGAGCATGGCATCAAGATGGTGCAGACGGCGGCGGCGCAAGGCGTTCCGGTCCGTGACCTTGCCGACAAGAATTCATCAGAATTCAAGCGATTGGCGGCTGAACTTAACATTTCAAACAACGACTTCGTCCGCACGACGGAAAAGCGCCACCACGATGCGAGCCAGGCTATCTGGAAGCGCATGGCTGCCAGTAGCAGTGGTGACATTTTCCAGTCTACCTACAAGGGCTGGTACTCGGTTCGTGACGAGGCCTATTTCGATGAAGATGAACTGACCGAGAAGGACGGCAAGCGCTATGCGCCGTCCGGCGCCGAGGTGCAGTGGGTCGAAGAGCCGACCTATTTCTTCCGCCTCTCGGCCTATCAGCAGAAACTGCTCGATCTCTATGAGGCCAATCCGGATTTCATCGCGCCCAGGGAGCGGCGCAACGAGATCATCTCCTTCGTAAAGGGCGGTCTGCAGGATCTCTCGATCTCGCGCACGACTTTCGACTGGGGCATTCCGGTGCCTGATGCGCCCGGGCATGTCATGTATGTGTGGGTCGATGCGCTGACGAACTACATCACCGGTCTCGGGTTCCCGGATGAGCAGAATGAGCTTTTCAAGAAGTTCTGGCCGGCCAACCTGCACGTCATCGGCAAGGACATCATCCGTTTTCACACCGTTTACTGGCCCGCTTTCCTGATGAGCGCCGGCATCCCGGTGCAGCATCGGGTCTTTGCCCACGGCTTCCTGACCGTAGACGGCCAGAAGATGAGCAAGTCACTGGGGAACGTCATCGATCCCTTCGCCCTGATCGAGGAATTCGGCGTCGACCCGGTGCGCTATTTCTTCCTGCGAGAAGTATCGTTCGGCCACGATGGCGACTACAGCCGTGACAAGCTGACTACCCGCTCCAATGCCGATCTTGCCAACAATCTCGGCAATCTGGCGCAGCGTTCGCTATCGATGCTCAACAAGAACTGCGACGCAAAAGTGCCGCAGCCGGGAGCGTTCACTCCCGAGGACGAAGCCATTCTGCGCGCGTCCGACAAGGCGATCGTCAGTGCTGGCGAAGCCATGGACGTTCAATTGATCCATGAGGCGACGGCAGAGATCGTTTCGGCGCTCAGCGCAGCCAACAACTATTTCGCTGCTCAGGAGCCCTGGGCACTGAAGAAGACCGATCCCGAGAGGATGGGCACAGTTCTCTATGTGACGGCCGAGGTCGTGCGTCGGCTCGTCATTCCCATGCTGGCATTCACACCGGCATCGGCTGCCCGCATCCTCGATGCGCTTGCTATTCCCGAGGACCAACGCTTCCTGGCCTTCGCCAATGATGAGCACAGGCTGGTGCCCGGCACGCAATTGCCGCCTCCTCAGCCGGTGTTTGCCCGGTTCGAGAGGAAGACGGACCCGGCCTGATGCTGATCGACAGTCATTGCCATCTCGATTTCGACGTGCTCGCCAGCGACATGGATGGCGTTATGGCGCGCGCGCAAGCGGCAGGCGTCTCCGGCATGGTGACGATATCCACACGCGTGGAGAACTTTTCCACATACGCCGCGATTGCGGAACAACATGAGAACGTTTGGTGTTCGGTCGGCACCCACCCGCACAATGCGCATGAGGAGCTGCATATAAGCGCTGGCGACCTCATCGAGATTTCCCAGCACCCCAAATGCGTTGCTATCGGGGAAGCGGGCCTCGACTACCACTATGACAACTCACCGCGCGAGGCTCAGGCCGAAAGCTTCCGCCGCCATGTCGCTGCCGCCCGGGCCACCGGTCTTCCACTGGTTATCCACAGCCGCGAGGCCGACGAGGACATGGCCCGCATATTGGAGGAAGAGGCGGAGCAGGGGGCTTTTCCGTTCGTTCTGCACTGCTTCACCGCCGGTATCGACCTGGCGCGTCGCGGATTGGCGCTCGGTGGCTATATCTCGTTTTCGGGCATCATCACATTCAGGAACGCGGAAGAAATTCGCGAAGTTGCCGCCATGGTCCCCTCCGACCGGTACCTCGTTGAAACGGACGCCCCATACCTGGCCCCAATACCGCACCGAGGCAGCACGAACGAGCCTTCGTTCGTCCGACACACAGCCGAAAAACTGGCGGAAGTGCGTGGCTTGAGCCTGGAAGCGCTTGCCGCAGAATCCACCGCCAACTTCGCGCGGCTCTTCTCCAAAACGGGACTTGCCTGAGCGTGCCGGCAGCTTCGCGCATCGTTGCTACGGTTCTTGGCTGCGGCTCCTCCGGCGGTGTGCCGCGCATCGGCAATGTCTGGGGCGCTTGCGATCCCAATGAACCGCGCAATCGGCGCCGGCGGTGTTCGCTGCTGATCGAGGGCTTTGGCGAGGAGTCCGATCGGCCGACGCGAATCCTGATCGACACGGGCTGCGACCTGCGCGAACAGCTGCTGGACGCCAAAATCGATCGCGTCGATGGCGTACTCTATACCCATGCGCATGCGGACCATACCCATGGAATCGATGATCTGCGCGTGCTGGCGCTGCACAACCGCAGGCGTGTCGACGTTTATTCCACCACCGAAACCCGCGACCGCCTCTATGAGGCATTTGCCTATTGCTTCGAGAGTCAGCCGGGCAGCGACTATCCGCCGATCCTTGAAGCGCACACGATCTGTGCCGGCAAGGACGTGGTGATCGAGGGGCCGGGCGGCTCCATAACCGTGCTGCCGTTCGTCCAGGAACATGGCAACATCACATCCTTGGGGTTCCGAATCGGTGGCCTGGCTTATTCCTGCGATCTTTCCGGAATACCGGCGGCTTCTGCCCAGGCGCTTACCGGCCTCGACACGTGGATCATCGATGCGTTGCGACCCACGCCGCACCCAAGTCATCTCAGCTTGCCCGAATCGCTGGAACTGATCGAACGGTTTGCGCCACGTCTCGCCGTGTTGACCAATCTGCACATCGATATGGACTACGCCACGGTGGCGGCAACGACGCCGGAAGGCGTCACGCCGGCATATGATGGCATGAGGATCGAGGTCGTGAGCACCGCGGATGCGGCTATCTGACCAACGCTTGCGCGTGCCGGCGCCCGCGTAATTCCATCAAAAAAGTTCGTCCCGACCTGGAATTGAACTTCCTCGCAGGAATTCAAAAGCGAATTTTGATCGTTCCATGCAGGCGGATTCTCAGTCCGTGCAGGCGATCGACATGCTTCCTGCCTCTTACTGCACGATGATGCGGGCTCAGTAGATAAACGTCTGCGTCGATATATTTGGCTATGCCATGATGTACGGGAGCTCTCGAATATCTATTCGAGAGTTGAGAGGGACTTGTCTTCCAAGACGCTTCTCGCAAATGAACGCGCGATGCGCGCTGGCGCGAACACATTCGCTCAGTAACAACGCCCGCATCATGGTGGCCGAATAACGGGACCCTGAGAGGTAGGAGAGGGATAACTATGAAGATAAACAAGATCATGCTGGCGTGTGCAGCCAGCCTTCTGATCGGCGCAAGCGTGCCCACTGTAGTGGTTGCGCAGCCATTGGCGCCGATTCCGGAGGCACTCGGGGCGCCGCGTGAGTTCGCTACGGCCATCGAGCACTTCGAATATCTCAAGCGCCAGGCTGGTGGTGGTACCCACCACACCTATGAGAGCGTGCCCAAATGGGAGGGACTTTGGCAGGCTGGCTATAACAACATCGCTTTGCGCGGCGGCGTCTCGCCGTTCTTTGAAGGGCCGATTCCTCCCGGCCTGAGCGCCGGCGGTACCGTGTCCGAGGGCGTCCTGTCGCCAGAGTATCAAGCCGCGTTCGAACAACGCCGCGAGAACATGCTCAAATACAACGAGCAGCCCTATGACCGCCTCAGCACCTGTGAGGCGGTCGGTCCGGCGCGCTGGCTGCTGGAGCCCTATGTGCGTGAGTTCGTCAACACCCCGACCCAGTCGTGGTGGATGAACGATCTGGCCAACGAAACCCGCCGCATCTACATCGATCAGGAACACAAGAACATCGAAGGCGCGCATACGCCCGACGGCGACAGTATCGGCTTCTGGGCCGGCGACAAGCTTGTCGTGCATACGCAGGACATCTGGCCGGCCGACTATTTCCGTGGCTATCCGCCCACCTCGAACGAGCTGGAGATGGTGGAAGTCTGGGAGTTGGTCACGCTGCCGAACGGGCTGCAACGCATCGAGGTGCAGGTCACTTTCTACGATCCGATCGGCCTCGCGAAGCCGCTGAACGGTGTCTACACGTACACTCGCGCCGCCGCTCAGGAAGACGCCGGCTACCGCCTCCGTCACTGGGACTGCAACTCCTCGGTCCAGCAGCGTGTGGAGACGGAGGATGGTGTTGAAACGACGATCCGGCTTCCCGGCGAGGCCGGCAAGTCCTGGCATGAGATGCGCAATCCGGATCTTCCGCCGGACCTTCCCGGTCAGACCCAGTCTCCTGACCAGGTCGATTTCGACACGATCTTCAGCAACTAAGCGGACCAGAAAGGATTCCAGATGAACAAGATTACTTCGATTGCCCTGGCTGCTTCGGTACTTCTGGCGACAGGCACAGCATCGTATGCCCACCACAGCTTTTCGATGTTCGACTCGTCACAAGAAGTCGTTGTTGAGGGCACAGTCGTACGCTGGGCGTTCACCAGCCCGCACTCCTTCATGATGATCGAAGACGCCGACGGACAGGTGTGGGCCTTCGAGGGCTCTGCTCCTCCGGCATTGCTCGGGCAGACCCCGCCCATGACCGGCAACACGTTCAAGGTTGGTGACGAAATCACCGTGATCCAGTGTCCGCTGCGTGACGGTCGTCCGGGCGGCGCGGCCGGCTTGATCATTGCGGCCGACGGCACCGTCTACATTCCGGCGGATGGCGGATGTCGCGGTGCCAGCCAGCGCATGGACGTGTGGCCGGAATGGATCGCTGCCGGCTATAAGAGCAAGGCGGAAGCTGAGGCTGCAACGGGCGTTGCCGAAGAGCCGGCAGAGGAGGCAGAGGAGGCAGAGGAGCCCGCAGAAGCCGGAGACGAAGCCGCGGCTGAGTAATCGGTAACGCTCCTGATTGGCGATTTTGGCAGTCGGTGGGTCCTCGACGGACCTGCCGGCTGCCAGTCTGTTTAGGCACATAAGACGCATCCGCCGATCGGTTTATGCATATGGACCAGTATTCCATGCAGGCACCGATCCTGCATTTCCTCTCAGATGAATTTGACGGCAGGCTTATTTCATCGATGCCGTGAAAAGACTTGGGGGCCCGCGCCGGCGGGAAAGTCAGCGCCTCTCAGGCTCTGTGGGAGGACGCTGCACTGAGCCGGGCAGCTCGGGTGCAGTCGCAAAAGAAGTCTAGTTGCTCATGACCGGTGTGGGCGAGCGACTTGGCGTGAAATTGGGAGGTGTGCAATGAGAAACACGATTATCGGCGCAGGTTTGCGCTCACGGACCATCACTCGTCGTAGTGTATTGAAGGGTGCTGCTGCTGGCGGGCTCGTTTTAGGGACCGGCACGCTGTTTGCTCCTGCCGTGCGGGCACAGACCGCCATCAAGGTTGGTTATGTGTCACCGCAGACCGGCGCTCTGGCCCAGTTTGCCGAAGCCGACGACTTTGTTCTTACCACCATGCGCGAGCTGATCGGCTCGGGCATCGAAACCCCGGGTGGCGTGGTGCCCGTCGAGATTGTGGTGCGCGACAGCCAGTCCAATCCAAACCGTGCTGCCGAAGTGGCGCGCGAGCTGATCGTGGACGAAGGCATCTCGCTCATGCTGGTGGGCGGAACGCCCGAGAACACGAATCCGGTTTCGACCCAGTGCGAGGTCGAGCAGGTGCCCTGTATCTCGACGACCGCGCCGTGGCAGCCCTGGTACATGGGCCGGCAGTCCAATCCGGCCTCTCCTGTGCCCTTTGAATACACATACCACTTCTTCTGGGGCCTCGAGGACATAATCGGGACCTACGCATCCATGTGGGATCAACTCGACACCAATATGAGCGTGGGCGGGCTGTTCCCGAACGACGCCGATGGAAATGCCTGGGGGAACCCCGAGACGGGTGTTGGGCCGGGCCTCGCCGAGCGCGGCTACACGATCACCGACACAGGCCGCTTCCAGAATCTGACCGAGGATTTTTCCGCTCAGATCAACGCCTTCCGCAACGCCAATGCGGAAATCGTGACTGGCGTCATTATCCCTCCTGACCTTGCGACCTTCTGGACGCAGGCCAATCAGCAGGGCTACCGCCCCAAGGCAGTAACGCTCGCCAAGGCGATTCTTTTCCCGTCGTCCGTCGAGGCGCTGGGCGAGCTCGGTCATAACCTGTCGTCCGAAGTCTGGTGGACGCCGAACCACCCCTATACATCTTCGCTGACGGGCCAATCGGGGCAGGAGGTTGCGCAGGGCTTTACCGAGTTCAGCGGTCGCCCTTGGACTCAGCCGATCGGGTTTGCCTATGCTCTGTTCGAGGTCGCCATCGACGTTCTCAAGCGCACCGCCGACGTGTCGGACTATGAGGCCGTAGCCCAGTCCATCAGGGAAACCAATCTGCAAACCCTCGTCGGGCCGGTGCAGTGGGGCAAGGACACGGATCTCGGACCGATTGCCTCCAACGTCTCCAAGACTCCGCTGGTGGGCGGGCAATGGCGTCGCCAGGATGACGGATCGTTCGAGCTCGTGGTCGTCGAGAATGTTCTGGCACCGGACGTACCCGTATCCGGCGAGATGGAGGCAATCGCCTAGGTTTTTCACTACCATCGTGCAGAGCGGGGGGAGCCGGATGCTCGAGTCTCATCCCCATCCTCCCGCTCCTGACTGCATGTTAGGGAAGGGCAGGTCGGGGACGGCCTTTCTCCCGGCGCTCTCCCGCTATGTGGCTGTTATATGACGCTTTTCTTCGGCCAATTTTAAGGAAACGGGCTTTATCCGTCGCTCAACAACGAACAGGGTTGGGCGAAGATGTCCTTTATGCGCTTGTCGGTTGCTGGGCGGGTGTACGGCGCGTTCGGCGTGGTCATCGTGCTGATGATCGGATTGCTGGTGATTGCAATCAGCGGTTTGCGATCAACCTCGGAAACTTTCGATACCTACCGATCAGCGGCTGACAGATCCAACGAGATCTCCAGCCTGCTCGAAAGCCTGACGCAAACACGGCTGGCGTTTGCGGCGTATGACGGGCAGTCGAGCAGTGCCAATGTCGAGGCGCTTGAAACGCGCGTGGCCGAACTGGTCGACAGCCACCGGCGAGCGGTCGAAGACGGTATTCTGGGTGTGAATGGCGATATGGATGCGCTGGTCGGCGCCTATGTCGATGCAGTCCATGCAATTGGCACGCTCGATACGAGCATTGCCGCTCTCTCGGCCGACATGGATGAGGCGGGGCTACTAGCCACCGAAACACTAGCCGAACTGATTACCGAGACGTCTCAATCGGCCAACCTCAATGCTCGCGCCGCGGCGACGTCCGGCCTTGCCATGGAGAAAATCCTGATGGCGCGGCTTACGGCACATCAGATGGCCGATGCACCTGGTCAGGCGCAGTTCGATGAGCTGGTTGGGTTCGGGCAGGCCGCGATCGATACGCTAACGCAGCTGCGGTCCATCTTCTTTCGCACAGAGGACATCACACGCGTCGACAGCGTCACCACGGCGATGACCGATTATATCGGTTTGGTCGAGGAGATGTTTGCGCGCCTTTCCGAGCGCCAGGCCTTGCAAGCGGACCTGACCGCAGCCGATGGGGCTCTCGTAGCCGCCTATGCCGGGCAAGTCGAAACCATTCACGGTGAGCAGCGCGCTTTGGGTCTTCAGGCGCACGACCAATCCGAGCAGGCTCAAATGATCGCTCTCGCCGGTGGACTGGCTATCCTTGCCCTCGGCACGGTACTGGCGATCATAATGGCCCGTTGGATGTCGGGCTTTGTGCGTAGTACCGCTTCAAACATGCACGAACTTGCGTCCGGAAGGCTCGACATCGAACTCCCGGTGAAGCGCGGCGCGGCGGAGTTCCAACAGATCACCAGGGCTCTGGAGACCTTCCGCGATAATGCCAGGGTGATGCGGGAAATGGACGCCGAGAAGCTCGAGGGCCATCAGCGCCAGGCTGAGGCCTATGCCAAGCGTGCCGATCTGCAGAAGCGCGTCAAAGCGATCGTCGATGGCGCCGCTGCCGGCGACTTTTCCGCCCGTATCGAGGTCAGATATGGCGACCCCGAGCTCGACGACCTTCTCGGGAGCATCAATATGCTCATGGAAACGGTTGACCGCGGCCTTGCCGAAACCGGCTCCGTCCTCTCCGCCATGGCTAGCGCCGATCTCTCCAAACGCGTGAGTGGAGAATATCACGGGGCCTTCGCACGCCTCACCAGCGACACCAATGCGCTCGCCGACGCCTTCACCGAAGTGGTCGCAAAGCTGCAGGAAACCTCGCGCGCCCTGAAAGTGGCAACGGGCGAACTCCTGACCGGCACCAATGATCTCGCTCAACGCACGACACGCCAGGCCGCCACGATCGAAGAAACATCCGCGTCGATGGAACACCTTTCGGGAACCGTCTCGCGTAATGCCGACTATGCCCGTGAGGCGGTGGTAAAGGCAGAATCTGCCGCTGATCTCGCAGAGCGCGGCGGCAAGGTGATGGGCCAGGCAAATGCCGCCATGCAACGCATCACCACGTCCTCCGCGAAAGTTTCCGATGTCATCAAGATCATCGATGACATCGCTTTCCAGACCAATCTTCTTGCGCTCAATGCTTCTGTGGAAGCTGCGCGGGCGGGCGAGGCGGGCAGGGGGTTTGCAGTGGTCGCCGTCGAGGTGCGACGCTTGGCCCAGAGTGCTGCACAGGCTTCCTCCGAGGTCAAAGTGCTTGTCGAACAGTCTCTCGGCGAAGTGAGCTCCGGAACACAACTCGTCGGCCAAGCGGCCGACACGCTGAGTTCAATTCACCGGGCCGTAATCGAGAACGCAGAGGTGATGCGCGCTATAGCCGAGGCAAGCCAGGACCAGAACGCGGCCATTGACGAAGTCGGAACCGCTGTCCGCGCCCTCAACGAGATGACCCAGCACAACGCCGCGCTCGTTGAAGAAACGAACGCCGCAATAGAGCAGACAGAAGCGCAGGCCACCGACCTCGACCGCATCGTCGACATTTTCCGCGTGAGCGAGGGAACCGAAGCGGCAGACCTCACGGCGTGGGAGGCGGACGAAGAAGCACCGGTTGTAGTCCGGCATAGCCGGCAAGCATGAGTTCGCTGCAATCCTGAAGCGGACGAGCCGCATTTTGCCGTGGTCACATAGACCCTTGTCGAATAGACGAGCGCCAATCCGACCGGTACTCATGGCATCGACGCACGGATAGTTCTCCCGACGATTTCGTTGTGTTTCCTGACTCAAAGCCCCGCCAGTGTGCGGGGCTTTTTTCTAAATGGCCTCGAGAACGGCCGCCCTACGGATTAAAGCGGCCGCTCCCCGAGCCTAGCTAGGTCGCGGGAAGCGCTGACGTTTGCTTGAGAGGAGTGTCAGAGCTTCCACAAAGCCAGCGTAACAGCGCCCCTGAACCTGTCCAGTGACCAAAATGTAAGGGAGCCGTAATGTCGCACCAGTGCGTGCATCCGGCTTCAGGCGCGTTCAAGCTGCGTGGAGCGGTCCGTAGGGTGATGGCTGGGCTCGCAGGTGAGCCGACGCCCAGGTCGCCTCGCTATACAGAAAAGTTCCATAATATATATTATGCGAATCAGGGGGCGCCATCGGTCAAGGTGCGGGCATCCGGCCAACTCGCTGACACAGCCGCCGCAGTGACTCCCCCCCGGACGCGGCGTTTGCCAATCCACCATCGTGCGCATTGACGAACTGCCGTCACGTTGTACCGTGAGGCGGCGCGTCCATAAAAATTGATGACACTCAGACGGATGCGCATTTGGAGGAGGACATATGAGAAAGACTATTTTGGTAGCTTTGCTCGCCGGGACGGCTTTTGCCGGCCTCTCTCAAACGGCATTCGCCTTGGACGCCGATTACTGGCGCGGAGGTTGGCGCACGGCGCTTGGCACGGAACCGCATCTTTATGAGTTCGTGATCCGTGACGAGACCGTCACCGGCTTTTACTGTGTGAACTGCGCCGACGTCACTACGGTCGGCTTCATTGACGGGACCTGGGACGAGGAAAACGGCATTGACTTCACTATACGTTTTCCCAATCCGGACGGATCGATCGCGTCCACCCAGGAGCAGCATGCAATGCTGATGGGTAGCGAGTTGATCGTAACCGGCGATGAGCTTGAGGGCGAGCTCACCCTGATCAAGGATCCTCGCGGCGCAGATCCGGGCACGTCCCCGGTCCAGATGCTGCCTCCGGGAACGCCGGCGACGCCAGTGATGGATCCCCCGCCAGACCAGGGCAAAGGTGCGGGGACCAATGCCCAGCCCGGTTCGGATGCCTATTGGGCGCCGGGGCCTTTCAAGGAAGATCTTGCGGTCGAGGACGTGGCCGGAACATGGATCGCCCTGTTCTGGGGCGGTATCGGCATGAACAAGCAGATTTTCCACTTCATGCGCGACGGCGATGAACTGCGCGGGCTCGTTTGCGGCCGGTGCGACAACCCCTATACTTTCGGCGCACTGGAAAACATCGTCATTGCCGACGGCACGCTCTATTTCGACATTGTGCATCAGGACTGGGGTGCGCCCGAGGCAACGTTCGACAGGCAGAACGCGGCCTGGATTGTGCAGAACGAGATGGTCGTCGACGCCGATCTCGATGACGTGGATCCCGACAATCCTCCAGCCAACCCGCCCGAGATAGAGGGCTTCGTATATTCGATGCTTGGTCCAATCCCGGCAGAAGCCACCGCCGGGAACTCCTCGGAAAACATCGATGTCTGGGGGCCGGGCACCGGACCGTCGCCCGAACCGCCGGAAGGTCGCGAGCCGGTTACGTTCACCTTCGAATAGTGCGGGTGTGCCCCGCTCCCTTGCAATGCAGGGAGCGGGGCACACTGGCCATGGATGGCCCTGCCCCAGCCTGCGAGGCACTGGCCTCGATTTGCATTCTGTGGTCCGCACCTTTAGCGTTCGGGGCTCCCCAACCAGCACGGAGCAATAACGCATGGACACCGCGAACCCGATTCTGCGTCGCCTCTACACCATGGAGGGAGGTGCAGAAGAATGCCGGAGCATCTATCGCGAATGGGCGCAGGCCTATGACCGGGATACGGTCGGCGGCATGGGCTATGTCGCCCCTGCCCTGGCCGCCGGGACATTGGCGCCCCTACTCTCGCCGGGCGCCGAGGTGCTCGATGCTGGTTGCGGTACCGGGCTAGCGGGTGCTGAACTGGCGCGGCTTGGCGTCGCTACCATCGATGGCATCGACATCTCCAGCGAAATGCGCGCCGAAGCGGCAGCGAAAGGCATCTATCGGAACCTGGATGAGGGCGATCTGACCCAGCCCCTCACGATCACCAACGACTCTTATGATGGCGTAATCTGTGTTGGCGTCTTCACCAATGGCCATGTCGGACCGGCCGCCATAGCCGAACTCGTACGTGTTGCCAAACCTGGCGCTCCCGTGGTTTTCACGGTTCACGAGCAGGCCTGGGATGCAGAAGACTACGCTGAGCGTATCGCTGACCTCTCCGCCTCTGGCGCCGCGCGCACCGCGCAGATCACCGAGGCGCCGTATCACACCAAAGAAGGGTTCAACTGCCGTCTCTGCGTGCTGGAGGCGATCTAAGCAAGTCCGCCCGGTTTGGCCTAAACCCGCTGCGGTGATACACTTAACAAAGAGCGGCCTGGGAGTCGCTTCCCGCCTGTCGTACAGATACGACGTATTCTCATCAGTTAGGAAATTTTTTGCAGGTACAGGTACGCGACAACAACGTCGATCAAGCACTTAGAGTTCTTAAAAAGCGGCTTCAGCGCGAGGGTGTCCTCCGGGAGATGAAGCGCCGCAAATACTACGAAAAGCCGTCGGAAAAGCGTGCGCGCGAACGCGCCGAGGCTATTCGAAGGGACCGGAAGGCAGCCAGAAAACAAGCCATTCGCGAAGGCTTGATTGCAGGCCCCAAGCGCCCCCAACAGGGACGAGCGCGAGCCCCGTCGCTGGCTCGAGGCGGCTGATTTTCCCGGGGCCCGGCATAATTTGTCGGGCTCCGCTCGTAGTCGCCGCGGCGCGGATCAGCCACAGAACCGACGCAGATGCCTGTTACCAGTATTGCCTTGTCCAAGTCTAACTGACCAACAGAGCTCGCGATGCCACGATCATCGGGCGTAAGGAGAATCATCGAAACACTCGTTTCGCAGCCCCGCACCTACGACAAGTTCGAGATAGTGGCGGACGCCACCGTTCATCTTGCCGGTATTGCTGTGGCGCTAATCGCGGGCTCGGCCCTACTCGCTTATACGGCTTTTGGTTCCGCTCGCGAGCACCTACCTGCCCTGTTGCTTTACGTGGCGAGCCTTCTGGGCGTCCTCAGCGTTTCCCTGGCCTTCAATCTCTGGCCCGTTACGGCGGTCAAGAGCTATCTTGCGCGGCTTGATCAGGCGGCGATCTTCCTCTTTATTGCCGGCACCTACACACCATTCCTGGCAGTTCTCGACCGTACGCCCATGGCCACCCTGATGATGGTGCTCGTATGGGGGCTGGCCATCGTTGGCATTGCGCTGAAGCTTTTTGTTCCGCACCGGTTCGGCCGGATAGCCATCCTGCTCTACCTTGCAATTGGCTGGAGTGGGCTGCTGATCTTCCAGAACCTGAGTGCCAGTATCTCCTCCGCCGCCCTGCTGCTCTTGGTCGCGGGAGGACTGGCATATTCATTCGGCATCATTTTCCACCTCTGGCAGCGGCTCCGTTTTCACAACGCGCTATGGCATTTGGCGGTGGTTACCGGGGCCTCGCTACATCTCGGAGCCGTTTTCCACGCGCTCGGCTAGATCAGGGATTCCGTATCGCGTGCATCCGGACAATGGCACCGCTGATTTCGCGTTCGAGGTTGTAGAGTTCGGTCATGGCAGTCGCGATGCCATTTTCAAGCTCATCGCTTGTGAAGGATGAAGACCGACACGCTTCCTCCAGGGACCGCTGTTCTTCTTCTATCGACTGCAGCGTCCGTTCAGCGGCCTCGATCGCCTCTTCATCAGGATCGCCTGCTTCGGCGGCAGCCGCGGCCCGGATAAAATCGGCGGTATCGGCGCTCCAGGTACCTATCGCCTGAAGCGTCAAATCGAAACGCTGTCGCAGTTCATCCTCTGTCACGCCCTTCCTCCCTCAGGCTAGATCTAAACAGAAAATGGGGTTCAATCGTTGCGTGGCGATCGTCATGGAACCGTATATGTGGAACTGCCCTCCTCCCGCTATCCTCCAATAAAAGAGGCCCCCTGATGGGGGCCCCCGCTTACGGTGCGATGCGCAACTACTCCGCGTCGCGCTTTTGCTGAATCAAATCGCCGACGTTTTCGAATTCGTCGGGATAGGCCTCCACAATGTCCTTGGGGTTGCCGGCGGCCAGCCCATTGTCGCGGGTGCGCAGGTATTGGAACATTGCTCCAGGGTTCGCGTGCACCGTGCCGTCCTTGAGCGTGAGGCTCTTGTCGGCATTTTGCGCAAAGGCCGGCGACATGCCGGCAAGGGACAAGATAGCGGCGGCAATAACGATCGTCTTCATGGCCATCTCCAGTGATTGGCTATTGACTGCCTGGCCGCCCCTTCCGCCCATGGGTGACCAGTCGGCGCAGTCAATCAAGTCATAATGACCGAACTGTGGGCTGCCCCGTCACAAACGCCAGCACGCCAACGCCCCCCTTGTGAAGATAATCAAGTGCCCTACATCACGCTGGCTTCTCAGTAAGGAGGCAGCACATGAAACTGCCAAGAAAGATCAAAGCAGGCGTTGCTAACGCTAGTATGGTGGGCGTGATGGGTGCCCTTATTGTTGTGCTTTAGCTACGCTTTGTAAGCCCAAATAAGAACTAGCGCTCTTGAGTCGTCCTACTCCGCGAGCTCGGCCAATTGCGGCACCAGTCGGTCAATTGCCCAGGGGATGGACAGAACCGAGGGCGCGGATGTGGCCATGGAGAAAGCGCGATCGACAATCGCCAGGTGCCGCCCTTCGGCGACGGGCCGGAAGCGCGCAAAAACAGGATTAGCTCTCAGCGCATCGAGTTCGGCCTGGTCGTCGTGCCAGGTTATGAGGATGTCGGCATCGACGCTCTCCAGATCCTCGAAGCTGACAGGTACGTTGAAGCTGCCATCGGTGGGCAACGCGTCGGCACCGGGAGATAGACGCAGCCCCAGATCCTCGATCATCTGAACGCGTGGGTCGGTCGACACATATACTGCAAGGTTGTTCGATCCCGGCTCCGGATAGCCGAACGTGAAGGTCATATCCTCAAACTCCGGATGGGCTGCCGCTGCGTCGGCCAGTTGAGTCGCAACCCGCTCGATGAGAGCCTCAGCACCCGCCTCATCGCCGAGCGCTCTGCCGATCGTTCGCGTGATGTCGCGCCAATTGCCGGCCCAAGGGCCGTCCTGCCAGGCTACCGTGGGAGCAATATTGGACAGGCGCGCATACTTTTCCGCATCGAGATCGCTATAGGGAGCAAGGATAAGGTCCGGCTGAAGGGAGAGTATCTGTTCGTACGGCAGTTGATAAGGATCGAGCCGCACCGGCAGCTCGCCGCCAAGGTCGCTGACTGCATCAGCAACCCACGGAAGCACGCCGTTCGCATCGCCGCCGAATTCCTGCAGCGGAATGCCGACGGGCACCTGCCCAAGCGCCAGCACCACGTCCTGCGACATCCAGCCGATAGTGACGATCCGTTCTGGCTTGCTCTCGATGACTGTCTCGCCCAGCCCGTGCTCGATGGTTACGGGAAAGGCATCCTGCGCCACGACCGGCAGCGAAACGGCTGCAGCGATGAGCGCCGGGACGAGTACTGTGAACTTCATGGCTAACTACTCCCGATGAGCATTTGAACCGCGTGGAATAACCAGCGGGGTGTGGGCAATGGGGTCCTCGATGATCACGCAGGACAGACCGAAGACCTGTTCAACCAATTTGGCGGTGACGATCTCGCGAGGCGCACCTTCGGCAATGATCGCGCCGTCGCGCATGGCTATGAGATGGCTGGCGTAGCGGCAGGCGTGATTGAGGTCGTGCAGCACGGCTACGATGGTCTGGCCGTTGCGCTTGTTGAGGACACTCAGCAGGTCGAGCAACTCGATCTGGTGGGTTATGTCGAGGAACGTCGTGGGTTCGTCGAGCAGCAGCAGAGGCGTTTGCTGCGCCAACACCATGGCCACCCACACACGCTGGCGTTGACCGCCCGAGAGCTCATCCACCAGCCTGTGCGAGAGTTCGGTGACCTTGGTTGCCTCCATTGCCGCGACAACTGCAGCCTCGTCATCGCGCGACCATTGCCGTAAAAGCTTCTGGTGCGGATAGCGCCCACGGGCGATGAGATCGGCGACGGTGATGCCATCCGGTGCAATCGAGGTCTGCGGTAAGAGACCCAAGCGCCGCGCGACTTCCTTGGCAGGAAAGGATGTAATCGCCTGACCATCGAGCACCACCCTGCCCTTGCTTGGCTTTATAAGTCGCGACAGCGCCCTTAGCAGTGTGGACTTGCCGCAGGCATTTGCGCCGACAATGACGGTGAACGAGCCATCAGGTATCGAGACCGAAAGATCGTTCGAGATGACGCGCTGGTCGTATCCGATGGTCGCGCCTTCGGCCATCAGGCGCGGTGTCGTGGCAGCGAGAATGGGGTCGTGCTTGTTCATGGCGGATCGGTCCTTCATTGCCGCCGCGCTTCGCGCAGCAGCAGCCAGGCAAAATAGATGCCTCCGAGGCTAACCGTGACAATGCCGACGGGCAGCTGCGTGGGTGCAAAGGCTCTTTGGGCGACATAGTCGGCCGCTGCCAGCAGCAATGCCCCCATGGCGGCTGATGGTAGCATGGCAACGCCCGCCGAGCCGGCAAGGCGGCGAGCCAACTGGGGTGCGGACAGGGCGACGAAACCGATGGGGCCGGCCGTTGCTGTAACGGTCGCCGTCAGGGCGACGCCCACGACAAGCAGAACCAGTCGATTGCGCTCGGCATTGACCCCGAGAGCCCGTGCCGCGTCGTCACCAAGCTCGAGCTGTGCCATGGGTCGGCTCATGACCACAGCCAGCGGTATCAGCATCAGGAGCAGCAACCCGGCATAGGCCAGTCGGTCTAGCCCCAGACCGTTGAGCGAGCCGGCCCCCCACATGGCGGCGGCCATGGCCACTTCCAGATCAGCGCGCAGCAGCATCCATGTGTTGAGCGACGTCAGCATTGCCGACACGCCGATCCCGACGATGATGAGCCGGAAGCCCTGCACGCCGCGTCGGTAGGCCAGCAGGTAAACGACGCCAGCAGTTACCAGGCCGCCCAGCAAAGCGCCGCCGGCAATGGCGAAATAACTGCCGCCGAGCAGAGTAATGACGATCAGTGCGCCGGTATAGGAACCGGCATCGAACCCGATGATATCCGGGCTGCCGAGTGGGTTTCGGGTGAGCGACTGAAAGATAGCACCGGCGATGCCAAGCGCAGCGCCGAGCAGCAGCGCCAGGGCCGTGCGCGGCAAGCGCCACTCTACCACGACCATGTGCACGCGCGGTTCGGCTTGCCCCAGCAGCACCTGGATGACGTCTGGCAAAGGCACCCGGAAATCGCCGCTCGCAAGCGAGACCAAGGCAACGATAAGCGCCAGTGCGAGCAGAACCATACAGATGATGCAGGCCTTGACGTCAACACGCTGCGAAAGGGTCTCACCGAAGAGGCGGATCACTCGTACTGGCCGGCCGAAATTTACTCCGGCATTTGGCTCGAGCGCACTCATAGCCCGCTCACCTTGCGCCGTCGCGCCAAGAGGATCAGCACCGGTGCACCGATGAAGGCCGTGACGATACCAACCTGCAGTTCGCCGGGGCGCATTACCACTCGCCCGACGATATCGGAGACGAGAAGCAGTATCGGGGCAAGCACCAGTGTAAAGGTGAATATCCAGCGCTGGTCAGGCCCGACGATCCACCGCGCGACGTGTGGGATCATGAGACCGACGAAGCCAATCGGGCCAACTGCGGCCGTCGCCGCTCCGGCGAGAAGCGTCGTAGCGATGACCACCACAATGCGCGTACGTAACACGCTGGCCCCCAGTGTCGCCGCGAGTTCATCACCAAGCGCCACGGCATTGAGCGGGCGCGCCGACAAAAGCGCCAGGACCAGTCCTGCCGCGATAAACGGCCAAACGGCAACGAGGGTGCCATAGCCGGGTGCCACCAGCGATCCGGCACTCCACTGGCGCAGCCGATCGAATGTGGAAGGATCAAGGAGCGTCAGCCCCGAGGACACGCCCGAGAGCGCCGCACCGACAGCCACTCCGGCGAGCGTCAGACGAACCGGCGTTCCCCCGATCCGCCCTACGGACCCGATGACGTAAACGACGATGGTGGTGAGAATTGCACCCAGGAACGCGAACCAGACATAGCCGTCTATCGTGCTGATCCCCAGGACGCCAACGGCGAGGATGACGAAAAAGGCCGCTCCGGCGTTGACCCCCAGAATGCCCGGATCAGCCAACGGGTTGCGGGTGAGCGCTTGCATGAGAGCACCAGAAATGCCCAGAGCCATCCCTACGACAATGCCAACGATGGTGCGCGGAACGCGCAGCGCCTGAACGATCGCGTGGTCGTTGCTGTCGTTGTAGGAAAAGAGCGCCTCGAACACCGTGCCGGCAGGTATGTTTTTCGAGCCGATGGCAATACTGGCAATAGCAACCACCAGCAGCGCGGCAACAGCCAACACCAGCCACAGGAACCGCGACGCGTTCGTATCCGCGACACCGGGGCGTTTGGCCTCTTGCAGGGCCCGGTCCTGACTCGTGGTCGAAATTGTCGTCATCGCCTGTCCTGCAGCGGGCTATGCAGGTGTTCTATAAATCATGATTGTCGTAGTCAAGTTTGCCATGAAACAGCCGCCCTGGAGCTCTCGTTGAGGATAAGAGCGGGCCGCGTTCGGTGTGGAGCATATCGACCTTTTTCGGGTTGACCGCGCCGGTGCAGGGTGGTCAAGCTGCCGACCACCAGCAATAATTTTCAGACGGAGGAATGGTTTGGGCGAGAAAATCGAACTGACCGCGAGCGACGGCACCACGATCGGCGGCTACAAGGCAGTACCGCAGGGGACTGCCAAGGCAGGGGTCGTGGTGATCCAGGAGATTTTCGGGGTCAATCACCAAATCCGCAGCGTCTGCGATCGCTTTGCCGCCGAAGGCTACCTTGCAGTTGCCCCAGCGATGCAGGATCGTTGGCGACCAGGGTTTGAGACCGACGACTATTCCCCCGAAAGCTTCGCCACGGCGCGCGAGTTCTTCGGCGCCTTCAATCCGGATCAGGCGATGCTCGACGTGGAGGCTGCGGTAAAAATCGCCGCAGAGGCTGGTAAAGTCGGCATCACCGGTTATTGCTTTGGTGGTATGGTAACCTGGCGTGCAGCCCATGCTGGCATGGGCCTCTCTGCCGGCTCCGGCTACTACGGCGGCGGTGTGCCCAACTATATCGATCTCGTCCCCAGCATTCCCATCGAGATGCATTTCGGCGACAGAGACACCGGCATTCCAGTCGAACAAGTCGAGGAGTTGCGTGCGCGTTATCCTGACGTACCGGTCTATCTCTATCCAGCCGGACACGGCTTCTTCAACGACGAACGCGAACAGAGCTACGACGCTGAAAGCGCCAAAAAGGCCTGGGAGCGAACCCTCGTTTTCTTCAGCCAGCATCTGAGCTGATGGGCGTCGTAGCCCTCGGTGAGGGCGGCACTCAGGGCCTCCCAGGAGAGGAGGATCTAGCCGCCTATTGGCACCTGCTGCAGCAGGAATACCGAGCAAGCCGGGCGGCACCTCTCTCGATGCGCCGCGCGCTGCTCGTTACCGCGCTATTGAACAACCTGCCGGACCGGGTGTTCGAGGCGGAAAGGTCCCGCATTAGCGCGCTCGATGGCGCTGAGGACCTTCCCGCCTATCGCGCCCTGCTCCGCTCCCGTTCGGCGGCGCTAGGGACGATATCTGACGTGGCCAACCAACAGGCCAATGGCCCGCGATTGGAACTCACCCAGGTTTCGGTGCCCCTGGAAGCTGTCGGAACGCTTGCCGTCGAGGACTTCATGGTCAGCCTCTACAACGACCACAAGGTCCAACGTGTGGTGATAGCGACTGCCGAAGGTACTCACGCGCTGGCCCACGAAGTTTTTGCAGAGGCGATCGCCTGGTGGACATCGGAGTTGGAGCGCATCCAAGCCTAGTTGGACCTGAGCCGCAAAAACGACAGCACTGTGCGCGGCACCGATCCCCAGACCGGTGCCGCAAAACTCGCTAGGGCGTGTAAGTGTAAGCGACCACCTCGTTGCCCTGCAGCATGGGAATGACGACCAGGTTTTCCTCGGCCACATACTCATGGTCAGCAGCGCCAGCGCCGGTTTGACCGACCTCCGTGATCGTGCCGTCATCGGCCACAAGGACCAGGCGACCGCCACTATTGTCCGTCACGAGCACTCCGTCTTCGACCAGTTCGATACCGTCGAGCGCACCGATGGGTTCAGCCGAACCGAAATCGGTAACCTCCATGGTGGAGATGTTTACGCTCTTGACCGTGCTGGGCTCCAGATTTTCGAAACCGCCGCTGATATCACCCATGGTGGCGACCAACAGGTTATCTCCATCGACTATGATTCCGTTGGCACCGGCCAAGGCAGGATCGGCAAGCCACTGCGTCAGTTCGCCGTCCTGCAGCGTATAAATGGCGCCCTGCAGGGACTCGGTAACATAAACCGTGCCGTCGTCGGCCACGGCTACGTCATTGAGGAAAGTGGCGCCCGGAGCGGCATAGCGATTGAGAACCTCGCCGGAGGCCAGATCGATTTCAACAAGTTCCTCGACGCCGGCAACATAGAGGCGCCCGTCCGCCACGAAGGTGCCTTTGGGGGCGTTGAGCCCCTCGGCGAACTTCTCGGTCATCAACTCGCCGTCGAGGCTCACCTGCGAGATATAGCCTTGGCCATTTGCGCTCATGTCCGGGCTGTTGACGTTGCTTACGAAAAGCGTGCCGGACGCGGGATCGTAGCTTGCCGATTCGGGCATTGCCAGGCCACTCAGGCGCCATGCTTCCGAGAGTTCCTGACCGAGCGCAGGAACGACCAGGCTCAATGCAGCCGCGGAGGTGAAAAGGACATGTTTCATTCTCATTGCGTAGCTCCTAGTTGAAGGAAGTCCATGCACAGGAACGCCTTTCGATCCTGCAGGCGGAAAGGCATTCTTACCTCAACATTGCGGCCGATCCATAACAGGCCGACCGCCCCAACGGCTAAACCGGTCGACGCGGCTGAGGGCCGCCCCGCGTCACACCCGCTTCACCTGCACATCCTAGTGTTGGCCGGCAAAGTTGCCGGCTACCAACGAGCCGGTCACACGGGGAGAATCGCGCATGTCTGTCAGACACGTTTGGGCAGCAGCTCCGCTTGCTGCACTCTTGCTTGCCGTTCCGACGTTGGCACAAGAGCCGCCGAAAATGGAGTCGGAGGTCGTCGAGGTCTTCGAGATACCCGAGGCCAATCAGGGGATCGGGGTAGATGCCGAACACTTCTATGCAATCGACAACACGGTCATCGCCAAGTACCGCAAGGATACCCATGAGTTGATAGAGTCCGTAGACTACAAGGACATGGGTGCGATCCACTTCGACAGTGCTGCCGTCGTCGACGGTCAGATCTATGTCGCCCACTCGAACTACTCGACGTGGCCGATGGCGAGCTCGATCGAGATTTTCGATGCGGAAAGCCTCGACCACGTGGAAAGCTACAGCTTCGGTATCCAGATCGGTTCTTTAACCTGGCTCGACCAGGCTCCCGATGGCTCGTGGTGGGGCGGGTTTGCCAACTACAACCGGGTGTTCGACAAGAGCCCCCTCGCCTATGGCAACAAGTATAATACTCAGATCGTCCGCTTCACTCCCGATTGGGAGATCGCCGAGCAGTATGTCATCCCCGACGAGATCGTCGAAAAGTTTGATGACATGTCGAATTCCGGCGGCTCCTGGGGTCCGGATGGCAATCTCTACCTTTCCGGCCATGACCCGGCCGAAGCCTATGTGATGCAAGTGCCCGAAATCGGTTCGACACTGAAATGGCTTGCCACGGTTCCCCTCGAGATTCGGGGACAGGGCATCGCCTGGGACCGCTCGGAGCCGGACATGATCTACGGGATCATCCGTGGCCAAGGCGATGAGGAAAACCGGGTGAGCGTCAACCGCGTCGTTCTCGACACACCGCAGTTGTAGTCTGGCCCTTGCGAGCTGACCGCAGCCAAACGTGATGCCGGGCGAAGACTTCCGCCCGGCGTCACAGTTGGAGGTTTGCTGCTAACCAATCCGACACCACACCCGGGAAAAACTCGGACGATGAAAGAAATTTAAGAAGTATCGTGCGGGTACTACACACCCATCCCGGGTGGAGGCGCGCATGTTATTCGATCAGATTTCGTTGCTTGCGGCGGTTGGTTTCTCAGGTTCGGCGCTCTGTTTGACGCTGCTCATTGCTTGGCTCGGCTCCAGAACGGATATGTTCCTTTTGAGCTGGTCGGCGGGCATGGCCCTCATCGTCGTCGGTGTAATCCTGTTCACCGCGCTCGGCACCAACTATGAATCGGTGCTCCAGCTTGCCTCATTCACCTTTCTCATCCTCGGTTTCGGCTTCGTCCACGCCGGTGCAATGCAACTCCGGCTGGGTGCGGCCAATTGGAAGCATGTGGCGATCGCTTCTTCCGTCGGAATATTGGCCATGGCAGCGGCATTTTCCAGCGGGTACTCAGGCGCCGGGACCATACTGGCCAATTTCGCCATAGCCATACTGCTCGGCCTCACCGCATTTCAGTATTGGCTGGGACGCGCGGAAGCCAGGGTCCCGCTGATGGCGAATGTGCTTCTCTATCTTGCCAGCAGCATATCGTTCCTGATGTGCGCACTGGCACTTCTTCAGGACGGCCAGTTTGTGCTCACCGAACGCCCGTCCAACTGGGCTGAGCATATCAACGCGATAGTGTGCATTGTCGGCATTACGGGGATTGGCGCCGTCTCGCTTACTCTGAACCAGTCGCGACTGGCCCGCAGGCACAGAAATGATGCACTCACCGATCCGTTGACCGGCACTCTCAACCGCAGGGCTCTTTTTGAAATCTACGAAAAGTCGACTGTTGCGCCCGGCACCGCGTTTCTGGCGCTTGATCTCGACCACTTCAAATCCATCAACGACCATTACGGCCATGACACCGGCGACCTCGTGATCCGTCGGTTTGCCGACGTGCTGCGACACAGTGTGCGGCAAACCGATATCGTGGCCCGCCTCGGCGGCGAGGAGTTCTGTGTGGTGCTGCCTGGCATAACCGAGCGCAAGGCGATCGAAGTTGCAGAGCGCATCAGGATCAAAATGGAAGGTCAGGTCGTTGAAACCCAGAGCGGACTTGTTCGGGCGACGGTAAGCGCAGGCCTTGCCATGTGCCTCGAGCCTGAGCCCTTCGAGGTGCTGATGAAGCGTGCCGACAGCGCGCTCTACGACGCCAAGCGGAACGGGCGAAACCAGGTCAAGAGCGACGGTCTGAAGCTCGCCGCGTGATCACGCAGCGAGTTCCGCGATAGCGCTGCGCACCGCATCCATGATGCCTGGGTCGGTCATTGCGTGCCCAGCACCCTCGACTATACGCAGATCGGCATTCTGCCATCGTTCGGCTAAGGCAAAAGCTGTCGAATGTGGACAAAGCAGATCATAGCGTCCCTGCACGATGATGCCGGGAATGCCAGCGAGGCGCTTGCCGTTCTCCAGCAACTGATTGGGCGCAAGAAAGCAATCCTGGGAGAAATAGTGGGCTTCCATGAACGGGGTCGAGGGCAGCGGTCCCACCCTGCCGGCTACGGAGTCGAGGCGCACCTTCCCCGGAGAAACCTGTGACAGAACACGTTCCGTATCGTGCCAGGCCCATGCAGCCGGACCATGCACGTCGGGATCGGGATTCAGGATGCGACGCCAGTAGCTGGCGAGCGGGTCACCGCGTTCGTCGTCACCCAAGAGGCTCAGGAAATCCGCATAAAGCTCCGGGTAGAACGTGGGAAGGTTCTGCAGGAATGCTCGGTCGAGCTCGGCACGCGTGCCCAGAAACGTCGCCCGCAAGACAATACCGGCGACGCGCTCCGGATGCGCTTGCGCATAGGCAAGCGCGAGCGTCGCACCCCACGAACCGCCGGCAATGACCCAGCGATCAATGCCTAAGGCTGCACGTATCGCCTCGAGATCGGCGATATGATGGGCAGTCGTGTTGGCGACACGTGAGCGGCGGGGCATGGAACGCCCTGCCCCGCGCTGGTCATAAAGGACCGCGCGGTGGCGGGCGGGATCGAAGATCTTGCGATGATCCGGTTGGGCGCCACTGCCGGGGCCGCCATGCAAATGCACCACGGGCACTCCGTCTGACGGACCAAACGTCTCGACATAAAGAGAGTGTCCATCGCTGACGGGCAGCGTGAACGTGCGCAGCGTTTCCCCGGTCGCGTCAGCTTCTCTCGGGTTCAAGCGTGCCGCCAGCGAAATTGCGGTAAATGAAGCGGTTGGTGCCGTCCCGCGCTTCGGTTTCCGCCGTCTTGAAGATCGTCTCGTGCAACGGCGAAAGGCTGCAAGCCGGATCGGCTGCGCCGGCATCCCCCGCGAGCGCAAAGGCCTGGCAGCGACAGCCGCCATAGTCCACTTCCTTGAAAGCGCAACTCTTGCATGGTTCGGGCATCCATCCAGTACCGCGATAGCGATTGAATGCTTCAGAATTGTGCCAGATCCAGGCGATCGAATGATTCGAGCGGACGGACAGGAAATCGAGCCCGGTGATGGACTCCGCCGCATGGCAAGGCAATACCTTGCCCGAGGGCGTGATATTGAAGAACTGTCGCCCCCAACCGCCCATGCATTTCTTGGGCCGAACGGCGTAGTAGTCGGGCACCACAAAATCGATCTCGAGAATGCCCTTGAGGCGTTCGCGCGCCTCCTCGACGACACGCGTACATTCGTCGATCTGCTCGATGGTGGGCATCAGCGCGGCGCGGTTCTTCAGCGCCCAGCCGTAATACTGAACATTGGCGACCTCGATGCGGTCGGCGTCGAGCTCGACCGCCATGTCGATGATCTGCGGCAGCTGCTCCAAATTCTGCCGGTGCAGCACGGCGTTGACCGTTAGCGGCAGGTCGAGGTCACGCGCCCAACGCGCCGCTTCGTGCTTCCTGGAATGGCCGTTGCGGTAGCCGCCAATGCGATCGGCCAAGCCGGCCTCGCTTGCTTGAAAACTGATCTGGATATGCGAAAGCCCGGCGTCGGCCAAAGCTTCCAGCTTTTCGCGAGTCAGGAGCACGGCCGAAGTGATGAGGTTGGTATAAAGGTCGAGATTGGTCGCATGTTGCACCAGCTCGACCAGGTCTTTGCGCACCGTGGGTTCGCCACCCGAGAAGTGCACCTGCAGGACACCGATCTCGGCCAGTTCATCCAGTACGCGCTTCCACTCCTCGGTGGTGAGCTCGTTGCCGGCCCGCTCCATCTCGACCGGATTGGAACAGTATGGACACTGCAACGGACAGCGATGTGTGAGTTCCAGCAGTACCGCGAGCGGAATTCCGTACTCGGCCGCCGTCGAAGGCCTTGCGCCTTCGAGAATGGATACGCCATCGAGGTTCTCGTCCTCGAATATCGGAGTTGCATCGGTAAGGGTTGGGCTCATCAGGGCTTTCCTCCCCGCTCGACCAGGAACCCGGAGTCTGCAAGGTCCTGAAGCATTGCAACAACGTCGGCGCCGATCTCTTGACGGGGCGCGACGTATTTTTCGGCCAGCAGATCGACGATATCGCTAACGCTGCGCTCTCCATCACAGAGCTGCAGGATTTCAACGGCAATATCATCCGGCGCCAGCACGCGTTCGGGCACCAGCAACACCCAGCGGCTCCGGGTTTCGTCGAAACGCAGCTTGGCGCCGCGTGAGAGGGCCGGCACGCTCTCCTCGCTTACCGCCATGCGGCGGCGGGCGGCTGGAGCAATCCCGTTCATGAGGACTCCGGCACGAATGCGCCGGGCGGCACGTGCCCCTCAACATAGGCGTGATGGAGTGCGTCAAGCTGTACCCACAGCACATTGGTCTTGAAGATCAGCGCATTGCACACCAGTCGCCGCTCCTCGGGTGTCCGCGCGTTAGCCTTGACATACTCAAGCGCGAAATTGGCATCCCTGGGAGCCTGTTCGAGCCGCCGTTTGAAGTAGTTCATCACGCCCGGATTGATGAAATCATAGTGTTCGAGCATGCCCGAAATGCGCTCCTCGTGAAGCTGGGGCGCAAAGAGTTCTGTGAGCGAGGACGCGATGGCCTCAAGCGGCGTGCGGTCGCGCACGAAATGGACATAGGCGTCCACCGCAAAGCGGGTCGCGGGCAGAATGCCTTCGGTCGACTCCACATAGGCCGTATCTAGTCCAAGCCCTTTGGTGAGCTGCAGCCAGCGCTCGATACCGCCCTCGCTGTCGAGCGCGCCATCATGGTCCTCGATCCGGTGGCGCCATTCGATACGGGTCCCACGGTCCCGGAATCTGGAAATGACGACAGCGTCCTTAATCGGGATCGAGCTCTGATAGTAATAGCGGTTGAGTGCCCAGGCCTGGACCTGACCCTTGTTGAGCTTGCCGCCATGCAGCAGACCATGAAACGGGTGCAGGTTGTGGTAGCGGGTCGCGCCTATGTGGCGCAGTTGCGCTTCCAATTGCTCAGGCGTTTCCAGCGGCACCTCGTGAGGCACCGAAAAGGCAGTAAGGGCATTCACAAGCGTAACTCCGTTCCATCGGCCAGTATTTGCCAGCCGGCGGCTTCAACTCGCTGCCGCTCGACCGAGTCGCTGCGCAGCGCCGGGTTGGAATTGTTTATGTGTAGGAATATCTTACGCTCGATGTTCAATGTATCGAGTTCATCCATCGCCTTCTGCATGGAGATGTGCCCCATGCGCTGACCGGTCTTTTGCGAGAGACCCTGGTCAATCAGTTCATCGTCGCGCCAAAGCGTGCCGTCGAAGAAAACGAGCTCCGCCCTTTCGAGATAGCCTCGCACGTCATCGTTCACTTCGGCGCAGGCGGCGAGAAAGATGAAGGATCGACCATCACTCTGATCGGTGATCTTCAGCCCCAGCGTGTCGCCGGGCTGGTTTTCGTCAGTATCTTCGAGGAACAGCGCCGTCTTGCCGGGGGCCGCAAAGGCGGTAATGGTGATACCGGCCTCCTCGCCGCCGGGGAGCGAAAGCGCAAACGGGGTATCGAGAGTAATCGGGCGACGCTCGACTGTGCCGGGTTTCAGCGCGTTGAAGATCGGGTTTGCCTCCAGGATTCCCATTACCCGCTCATGAGCATAAAGGGTGAAGGACGTCCCCTCCCGCAGGGTCAAAAGCCCGGTGATCGCGTCTATTTCACCGTTGGTGAGCACGACGCCAGCAATCGGACTGTGCCGCAGTTCGCCGGGCGCCGGGTGAAGAGCCGGTGTCTGAGCGAGCTGATGGCGCAGGTCGGGCGATGCATTGATGAGGAACCAATGACGCCCATCGCCCGAAAAGGCGATCGATGTCTGGGTCGCGCTCAAATCCGGGTGGCTGGTGCGGGCATCCCGGCAATTGGGACATCCGCAGTTCCATTGCGGAACGCCACCCCCAGCCGCAGACCCGAGTATGACTATATCGATCATGAAAGGACCGCGGCGGGGGATCGTACTTACTTGCGCTTGGCGCAAGCGTACATGTTGATTTCCATGCTCACGGGCACTTCATCGATCTTGGGTTTGTTCCAGGCCATAGCTGGTCTCCTCTCCAATCGGCACTATTGCCGCTGAAAAGGGTGGCCGAGGCGCCGATAGGACGCAATCTATGGCTGCCATAGCCGATGGGATCAGAACCGGGCGGTTGGAGCTTCGTTCAGGAATGCCGGTACATCCAGCGTTTCCGGCATTGGCGCATCATTCGCGGCCTGCTGCAGGGCCGTCAGCAGACCCGCATAGGGCTCGACATGCTGGTATTGCGAGGGAACCAGAGCAACCAACCGCCGCGGCGGAGCCTTGATCCGGTAGAGCTTGACGCCTTCCAGAGTCGCACTGCCATGCACGGCCGAGAGTGCGGGCATCAGGCACACCCCAGTGCCCGCGCGTACCAGTTCCGTCGCCACCTCAAAGCTTCGGCACTGCGCGACGATGCGGCTTTCCGGCAGGAGCCGTTCAAACCATGCCTGCACGCGATTGGCGTGCTGCGTGCCGAAGGCGAAGATAACGCTTCGATTGAGCGTGGCAAACTGGTCGGGCGGCAGGTCGCTGCGGGGATCGGAAACGCCGTCGAGATTCAACGCCGTTGGCACGGCCAGCACATATGGATCTTTGACTAACGGCACCTGGGCGAAACCGATGCCGGCTTCTGCGACCGAGTTCTCTGCCAGAAGTCCGATATGGACCCGGCGGCTATAGAGCAGCTCGAGGATTTCCGCTGGGGCTCGCTCGTGGATATCGATATCGACTTCGGATACCGCGAGCTCGAGCAGCGCTTTCAGGGCCGGCGGCAGCAGAACACGCAGAACCGAAGTGATGCCGGCGATGCGGATGGTGACGCGCTGACCGAAACTGTACTGGACCAGCCCGTCGTCCAGTTCCTGCATGGCACGCAGAACCTGCTCGGCGCGAGGCAGGAGGTAGATGCCTGCCTCAGTCAGTTCCATTGCGTTGGAGCGCCGGTGAAAGAGAGGCGTACCGAGCCCCTCCTCCATCCGCGCCAGCTGCTGGGAGAGCGACGGTTGCGTAATGCCGAGTTGCTTGGCAGCGGCGGTCAAGGTCGGCCCGTGAGCGACGGCCCAAAAGATGCGCAACTGATGCAGCGTCAGATCGGTGCGCTTACGGGCTGGATTGGTGTTCACTGCTTTTGATTTCCGTGAAGGTCGCGACTGACGTTGATGCCACATGGAGAGCTTTGCTCTCGATGTCGAGGTGTCAGAAGTGACAATACCCGTCGGTTCTGCCTTGGTCCAAACTCGGTAGTGAGGGGCACTAACGGCCTCTCCCTCCCAAGTCAGCGTGGCCGCCCGGACTCCCCCGACCGGGCGGCTACTTAGTAGTTCAGGCAGTCAAATCCTTTGGTGGCTCGAGGCCGTTTATAAGGCTGGCGGTTGTGACGGTATTGGCGAGCAGGCAGGCTATCGTCATCGGGCCAACGCCGCCAGGAACGGGCGTGATCGCTCCGGCCGCATCCAGGGCTCTTTCAAAGTTCACGTCCCCGACCAGCTTCGTCTTGCCCTCGCCCTTTTCCGGTGCCGGCACGCGATTGATGCCGACATCGATGACCGTGGCGCCCGGCTTCAACCAATCGCCTTCCACCATCCTGGGACGGCCGACCGCAGCAATGACGATATCGGCCCGACGGACGACCTCACGAAGGTCACGCGTCCGAGAATGGGCTACGGTTACGGTGCAGTTCTCGCGAAGAAGCAGTTGGATCATTGGTTTGCCAACAAGATTGGAGCGTCCGATAATGACGGCTTCCAGTCCGGCAAGCGAACCCAGGGTGTCGCGCAGCAACATCAGGCAGCCGAGCGGCGTACAGGAGACAGGTCCCGGCAGCCCGATCTGGACCTTACCCACATTGGCGGGCGTAAAGCAGTCGACGTCCTTGTCCGGGGAAATCGCGTTGATCACCTTGTTCGGATCGATGTGGTCGGGAACCGGCATTTGCACCAGTATTCCATGCACTTGCGGATCATTATTGAGGCGGTCGATCAGGGCAAGTAACTCGTCTTCCGGGACAGTGGCTGGCAGCTCATGCTTGAAGGAGGCCATACCCACCTCGACGGTCTGCTTGGCTTTGCTGGATACATAGACCTGACTGGCAGGGTCCTCGCCCACGATAACTACGGCCAGGCCTGGTGTGATGCCGTGCTCTGCTTTCAACCGGTCCACGTGACCGGCGATGCGGCCACGCAGGTCTTGCGCAAAGGCCTTTCCGTCGATGATCCTGGCCGTCATTGAGCGCCTCCGGTGGTAAGCAGCGGTTTAGAATTGTGCTTTCCATAAGCAACCACAGCGGTGGCGTCCATACGCGCTGGCGCACAAATGCAGCGGGCGCTGGCTGGTGCTATGGGGAGGTCCAAGGATTGGTCTTGGGCAGGACTTAAAATGAGAGGGCCACGCGACGATCTCTCGTCAACGTGGCCCCGGGGAAGGCATCCGCCGCGCTGTTGAGGGCTTGGGGGACAAGCGGCAGATAGCCCTTCCCTCGCTCACCGGTGCATGGGTCGCTTGCTTGGCCAGTGAACTGACCTCAAGATGGGATGGGATTACGGCAGGAAAAGAGCGCCTCACCGAAAGGTGAATGTTTTACGAAGGCGGTGCCGGGTGTTGCCGAAACCACTGGCAACTGGCATGGCTTTGCGCATGATCCAAACTGGCGTAGTGCCCCAGAACGCGACAAACAGCGGTCGCTCGCGACCGTTAAAGAGAGTCCAATGACAACCATCAGCCCACCTGCCCTGGAAAAGAAGTCGTTCACCGACCCTGCCGCGGCATGGGACTACCTGTCCCATATCTATCACCGCAACACCGGGTTCGTCCGTGACCAGCTCGACACCCTCAGCAAAGGTATTGTCCCGGAAGGCCGGGTGCGCGCGTGCTACCCTCAGATCGAGGTGCGCTCGACGAGCTATGGCAAAAGCGAGTCGACGCTACCCTACGGCTATCTGCATACGCCCGGCATCTATCGCACGACCGTAACCGCTCCGGACCTCTTCCGGACCTACTTCCAGGAACAGTTCGCGGTCATCCTCAAGAATCATGGCGGCACCATCGACATTGGCGAGTCCGACACGCCCATACCGCTCCACTTTGCCCTTGCCCCGAACGCCCATATCGATGGCGCGGCGCTGAGCGAATTGGGGATACCGCTACGGGACGTCTTTGATGCGCCGGATCTGACCCACACGGACGACGAGATCGCCAACGGTACCTTCGTGCCCCCTTACGGGGGACCCTATCCGCTGGCCGCATTCACCGCGCCACGCGTCGACTACTCGCTCTATCGGCTGAACCACTACACCGGCACCGAGCCCGAGCACTTCCAGAATTTCGTGATCTTTACGAACTATCAGTTCTATGTCGACGAGTTCTGCCGCGTCGCTTACGAATATATGGAGGCGGGGCACCCACATTATGACAGCTTCGTCGAGCCCGGGAACGTTGTAACCAGCAACAGCCGCCTTGGCGCAGGTGCCACCGGCACACCCGCTGTGCGCATGCCACAAATGCCTGCCTACCATTTGAAGGCAGGGCGCGGGCGCGGCATCACCATGGTCAATATCGGCGTCGGCCCTTCCAACGCCAAAACGATCACCGACCATATAGCGGTTCTGCGTCCACACGCCTGGATCATGCTTGGACACTGCGCAGGTCTGCGCAATTCCCAGGAGCTCGGAGACTACGTCCTTGCCCACGCCTATGTGCGTGAGGACCATGTCCTCGATGCCGATCTACCCCTGTCGGTTCCCATACCGGCACTCGCCGAGGTGCAGGTGGCGCTGGAGCAGGCTGTTCAGGAGATCACCCAACTCGAGGGGCTCGAAACCAAGAAGATCATGCGTACCGGCACGGTTGCGACCTTCGACAACCGCAACTGGGAACTGCGCGATCAGGTCGAAATTGTGCGTCGTCTCAGCCAATCGCGGGCCATCGCCCTCGACATGGAGAGCGCGACCATTGCCGCCAATGGTTTCCGCTTCCGCGTCCCCTACGGCACTCTTTTGTGCATTTCCGACAAGCCGTTGCACGGGGAACTGAAACTTCCCGGCATGGCGTCTGATTTCTACCGCACCCAGGTCAACCGGCACTTGCTCATTGGGCTCCGCGCCATGGAAATCCTCCGCGATCAGCCGGCAGAGCGGTTGCATTCGCGCAAGCTGCGCAGCTTTGCCGAAACGGCCTTCCAATAAGCAAAACAAAAAGGGCGCCCCGTGGCGCCCTTTTCAATTCCAGGCTAGCTACTCGTATTATGGAGCCGGAGCCTCGGCGGGAGCAGCTTCCCCTTCAGCGGGAGCAGCTTCGCCCTCAGAGCTGGTGAGTTGCTGGCGCAGTTCTTCGGCGCGATCCTGCAGCACCTGCTCAAGTGCATTGGAACCAGTCGACTCGGCCCGGAACTCGTCGAAGGTAAGCGCCGCATCGCCGTCATAGGTTGCCGTGAAGCCTGCGAGGTTGATCTCGACCGTGAGGTCTTGGTTCTGGCGGTTCTTGGCCGTGAGCTTGAGAACGCTGCCGCGCTTTAGCGAATTCACATACGCCTCGTTGATGACGAGCTGGGTCGCGCACGAGGTCGGATCGCAGAGCATGTAAGGAACCCGCACGGGCTTGTCGCTGTCGATCTGCCATGTCAGGCCGAATGGCAGGAGCACGCCGAGCGGAACGGCAGCAACGGCCAGCAGGCGGCTCTCCTGGCCCGGATCGTCGCGCAGCAGGAAAGACCCGAGGAACTGGCCGTTAGCCACCACGACCTGGCGCATGATGCATGCCTGTTGTCCGTCCGGCAGCGGGTCGCAGACCTTGAGCCAATTCTGCGAAGGAAGTGCAGGACCGCTGGCGTTAGCAGCAGCTTCTCCCTCCGCCGCGGGCGCATCGGTCGTTTCTGCTGGCGGCGCTTCGGCTTCCTGGGCAAAGGCCGATATGGGCGACATCAGCAGGGCGACAGCCGTCAGTCCTGCGACAAATGGGTTCTTGAGGTTCATCGAATTTCCTTGGCTTCCTTGGCGGCCGCGCCCGTTGGCATGCGACCCATTTTGAGTTGACCTTCAAGTGCTCAATTCGGGCAATAGCATGACGTGCCGGCCTTGCAAAACCTTTACCGCACGGCCTGTTGCAGCAGTATTGCAGTCAAACCTGACCGCGGTGCGATACGCACATCAAATCCTGTTTCGTTCACGCTTGCGCCAGTTTGGCGAGGCGCGAGAGGATCGCGGCCGCTCCCTTGAGGCGCGAATCCGGCGTTGGCCAGTTCCGTGAGAACACAAGTTTCTGATCAGGCTTGATGCGCACCTGGTTGGCTGGATCCGCGACCAATTGCACAAGAGCGGCCGGATTCGGAAACTCGCTGTTACGCAGCGTGATCACCGCACCCTTGGGCCCGGCATCGACCTTTTCGACATTCGCCGCCCGACAAAGCGCCTTGACCAGAATCACCTTGAGCAACGCCTCGACTTCCTCCGGCAGTGGTCCGAATCGGTCGATGAGCTCGGCCCCCGCCGCATCGATCTCGCGCGCATCCTTGAGATCGCCAAGCTGGCGGTAGAGTTGCATGCGCAACGTCAAGTCCGGCACGTAATGCTCCGGAATCATTACCGGCATGCCGAGCGAAATCTGCGGGCTCCACTCGTTCTCGTCGGTATAATCCTCCTCGCCGGTCTTGAGGCTCGCGACCGCCTCTTCCAGCATCGCCTGATAGAGTTCGTAGCCGACCTCGCGGATATGGCCGGACTGCTCTTCTCCGAGCAAATTGCCCGCGCCGCGAATATCGAGGTCGTGACTGGCGAGTTGGAACCCGGCGCCGAGGCTTTCAAGCGACTGCAAAACGCCAAGCCGCCGCTCGGCGGTGTCGGTCAATTTCCGATCGGGGGGCACGGTGAACAATGCATAGGCGCGCTGCTTGGAACGGCCAATTCGCCCGCGTATCTGATAGAGTTGCGCGAGGCCGAAATTGTCGGCGCGATGCACGATCAGCGTGTTGGCGTTTGGAATATCGAGGCCGGATTCGACGATTGTGGTCGCCACCAGCACGTCGAACTTGCCATCGTAAAAGTTGTTCATGATGTCATCGAGTTCGCCGGCCGCCATCTGGCCGTTCGCGACGACGAACGAAACTTCCGGCACCTGAGTGCGCAGGAATTCTGCGATATCGGGCTGATCCTTGATGCGTGGCACCACATAGAACGCCTGACCGCCGCGATACTTCTCCCGCAACAACGCCTCGCGAACCATGAGCGGGTCGAAGGGCGAAATGAAGGTACGGATGGCAAGTCGGTCAACAGGCGGCGTCGCCAGTAGCGAAAGGTCGCGAACACCCGTGAGAGCGAGCTGAAGCGTGCGGGGAATGGGCGTTGCAGTCAACGTCAGCACGTGGATATTGGCTTTGAGTTCCTTCAGCCGCTCCTTGTGACCGACACCGAAATGCTGCTCTTCGTCGATGATCAACAGGCCCAGATCCTTGAACTTTATCGATTTCGACAGCAACGCATGCGTGCCAACGACGATATCGACCTGCCCGTTGGCAAGCCCCTCCTTGGTCGCCTTGAGCTCGGAAGCGCTCACGAGCCGAGATGCATGACGTACCCGCACGGGCAGGCCAGCGAAGCGCTCGGAGAATGTCCTGAAGTGCTGGCGCGCCAACAGGGTCGTCGGCACCACCACCGCCACCTGCTTGCCCGAGAGCGACATGGCGAACGCTGCCCGTAGGGCCACCTCGGTCTTGCCAAAGCCGACATCGCCGCAAACCAGCCGATCCATGACCCTGCCCGATGTCAGGTCATCGAACACCGCCTCGATTGCGGCAAGCTGGTCCTCGGTTTCTTCGAACGGGAAACGGGCGGCGAATTCTTCATAGGCGCCAGGCTGGATCTCGATGCCCTCGGCCTTTGTCAGCTGGCGCGCCGCGGCGATCTTGATGAGCTGCTCGGCCATCTCGCGGATGCGCTTCTTGAGCTTGCCCTTCTTGGCCTGCCAGGCAACACCGCCGAGTTTATCGAGTTGGGCGCCGGTATCCTCGGATCCATAGCGCGAAAGAAGCTCGATATTCTCGACCGGCAGGTAGAGCTTGGTGTCGCCTGCATACTCGATTTCGACGCACTCATGCGGGGCGCCACCCGCTTCGATGACCTTGAGGCCAATGAAGCGGCCGATGCCGTGATCGACATGCACAACGAGATCGCCCGCCGCAAGGCTTGCCGCCTCGGTCAGCGCGTCGCTGGCTTTCTTGCGCCTTTGCGGACGCAGGATGCGTTCACCGAGGATGTCCTGCTCGGAAAGCACGAGCATGTCGTCGGTTTCGAAGCCGCTTTCGAGGCCAAGCACGACCAGCGAAGTGGTCTTGGCGCTGGTCGTTTCTGCATCCCGCCAGTTTTCGGCGAGGCGCGGATTGGTCAGCCCATGGTCCTTGAGGACCTGGGCCATTCGATCGCGCGTGCCTTCGCTCCAGCAGGCAATGATGGTGCGCCGACCTGCGCGCCGTTCCGCCATCAGCCGCGAAACGACTGCTTCGAAGAGATTGGTATCGGTCGCCTGACGCTCGGCAGCAAAGCTCGGCGCGATACGCCCGCCGGCATCGTCCTGGCCTTTGGTGTCGGGCGAAAGGAAGGGTGAGAGCTGAATGACGCTTGCGCCGGCGAGTTGGTAAGGATGCTGCCCGACGGCATAGAGCAGGTCCGGCGGCACGGGTTTATAGGGTGCGCCCGTACCTGCGACCTGCGGCTGTTGGCGTGCTTGTTCGCGCGCGTCGTAGTAGTCGGTGATCTGTTGCTGGCGTTCGCAATACGCCTCGACTGCCTGGTCGTCGAAGACGAACGGCGCATCCACGACATAGTCGGAAAGCCGGTCCATCTGCTCATAGAAAAACGGCAGCCAGTGCTCGGTGCCTGAATAGCGCGAGCCGGCGCTTACGGCGCCATAAAGCGGATCATCAGCCGTATTACCACCGAAAGCCCGTGTATAGTTCTGCCGAAAGCGCCGGATCGTTTCTTCGTTCAGCAGTACTTCGCTCATCGGCGCGAGATCGACGCGCTTGAGATTGCCGGTGGTGCGCTGGCTGTCCGGGTCGAAGGTGCGGATCGTTTCGAGCTGCGAGCCGAAGAAATCGAAGCGCAGCGGCACTTCGGCGCTTGCCGGGAAGAGATCGACAAGGCCGCCGCGCACGGCGTATTCGCCAGCTTCACGCACGGTCGGGACACGCAGATATCCGTTGTTGGATGCCCATGCGATGAGCTTTTCGCTGTCAACGACGCGTCCGGCGGCGGCAGAAAAGCTCATGCCGGCGACCACGTCCCGGGGCGGCAAATACTGGATCAGTGCGTTGACAGCCGTCAGCACGATTGCGCCCTTGGTCGCCTCCTGCGTCAATGCCGCAAGCGTGCTCATGCGCGCGGCGATGGTGACGTTGTTGGGCGAGACACGATCGTAGGGCAGACAGTCCCAGGCGGGCAGCGTCAGTATGGTGTGTCCGGGCAGCATTTGACCAAGCACGTCGGCCATGCGCTGCATACGTCGCCCATCGCGCGCGACGAAAACAATGCTGGCCGCATCGTCGGGCGCGGCCTTCAGCCGGTCCTCGACGAGCCGCGCCAGCAGCATCGGCTGCATGCCGTCGGGAACATTGGAGATCGTCCGCGACGGCCTTGCGATAGGCAGTTGCTCGTTCATTTTTCGATTCGCTTCTGGTGGTCCGCAATGACCAACGCCAGGAACTCGGTGTCCACCTGTTCGGGCGGAGGCTCCTGCCCCATCACCCATTTGAGCAGGTCGGTGTCCTGTTCTTCCATCAGTGCTTCCAGCCGGTTGAGGTCGTCCGGGCCGTAATTGTCTGCATGCGCATCGGCGAACGGGCCGAGTACAAGGTCCATTTCGCGCGTGCCACGATGCCAGGCACGATAGCGCAGGCGCTTGCGGCGCATGGCAACATCTTCACCGGCCGTTTCTGGAACTGCCATGATTGTGGGAGCCTTTCGATTTGAGCGCTCTCTTTACGCGTATTGCTCCTGCTTGTCAGCGCTCTTTGTTGCCATTTGGTTCCGGGCGGTTTGCTCTATAGGGTGAAACAATCAGGAGGTTTTCCGAATCGTGCCGCGTCCTGCCTCGCTCGATCCGTTGTTTCGCTCGCTCCGCTCGATCAAGGGGATCGGGCCGCAATTGGCCGCGCTTTTGACCCGCTTCTTCGGGGCGCCAGAAGGGCAGGATGCGATCGCACTCGACGTGCTGATGCATATGCCATCCGGCGTTGTCGATCGGCGGCGGATGGTGGGCATCGCCGATGCCTATCTCGGCCAGGTCGTGACGCTGAAACTCCATATCGACCGCCACCAGGTGCCCCCACGCGGCAGGCCACACGTGCCGCACCGGGTTTTCGCTCACGATGAAACCGGCGATATCAGCCTCGTCTACTTCCGTGCCCAGGGTGGTTGGGTGGAAAAGCTGTTGCCCGTCGGCGAAGAGCGCTACGTCTCCGGCCAGATCGGCTTTTTCCAGGGTGCCAAGCAGATCACACACCCTGACTATGTAGTCGAGCCTGACGCGTTTACCACCTTGCCGCTGGTCGAGCCGGTTTATCCGCTGACGCATGGCTTGAGTTCCAAGGCCCTGCTTAAGCTCGTGCGCTCAATTGTCGACACCGTTCCAGACCTGCCGGAATGGATCCCGCCAGCTACGAAGGCGCAGTTTCAGTGGCCGGATTTCCGAACCGTCATGCGTGGTGTTCACCTGCCCAAAGCGCCCGCAGATAGCGAGCCATGGGGACCCAACCGCATGCGGCTCGCCTATGACGAATATTTCGCCGGGCAGGTTGCCCTGCTGCTGGTGCGCTCGACCCTCGTTGCCGCGCGCGGCATTTCGCGCAGCTTCACCGGCGATCTGACCGGCAAGGTCGAGGCCGCCCTGCCCTTCTCGTTAACCGAGGGGCAGCAGAAGGCTGTTGCCGAGATCAAGGCCGATCTTGCCGCGCCTGAACGCATGTCGCGGCTGCTGCAAGGCGACGTTGGCGCCGGCAAGACGGTCGTCGCGCTCATGGCAATGGCTGCAGTCGCCGAAAGCGGCGCCCAATCGACGCTGATGGCCCCCACGGAACTGCTTGCCGCCCAGCATTTCCGTACACTCAAGCCCCTCTGCGATGCGGTTGGGCTCGGCATCGTACTGTTGACCGGCAAGATGACCGCCGCGGATCGTCGGGCGGCACTCACGGGGCTCGCGGGCGGCGAAATAAGCATAGCGGTAGGCACCCACGCACTCTTCCAATCCGACGTGACCTTCAAAAATCTCGGCCTCACTGTCGTCGATGAGCAGCACCGTTTCGGCGTCCACCAGCGCCTCGCCCTCTCCGAGAAGGGCAAGCATACGGATCTCCTGGTGATGACCGCCACCCCGATCCCGCGTACTTTGGTGCTCACCCATTTCGGCGACATGGCGGTCTCAATACTGCGCGACAAACCTCGAGGCCGCCAGCCAATCGATACAGCCGTGATGTCGATGGCAGACTACGACCGCATCGTTGCCCGGCTGCAGGCGCGGTTGGACGAAGGGGCGCAGGCATTCTGGGTCTGCCCTCTGGTCGAAGAAAGCGAAACCCTGCAAGTCGTTTCGGCCGAGGATCGGTTTGCCGAATTGCGCAAGGTTTTCGACGACCGGGTGGCATTGGTCCACGGTCGCATGAGCGCCGCCGCCAAGCAGGATGTGATGAGCCGCTTCCAGGCCAACGAGTTGAAGCTCCTCGTCGCCACCACCGTGATCGAAGTCGGCGTCGACGTGCCCAATGCCTCGATCATGATCATCGAGCATGCCGAGCGCTTCGGACTCGCCCAACTCCACCAGCTGCGCGGTCGCGTCGGCCGGGGCACAAACCGCTCCGCCTGCCTGCTGCTCTACAAGGAGCCACTGAGCGAGACCGCCAAGGCACGCCTCGAAACCATCAAATCTACCGAGGACGGCTTCGTTATCGCCGAGCGCGACCTAGAGCTGCGTGGACAGGGCGATCTGCTTGGCACGCGGCAATCAGGCATGCCGGGGTATCGGCTCGCGGTTCCCGACGTGCACCGGCACCTGCTGGAGTGGGCGCACGACGATGCGGTGGCGGTGCACAAAGAGAACCCCGGTCTGGCCGGCCCGCACGGCGAGGCCGTGCGCACGCTGCTGTATTTGTTCCGCAAGGATCTGGCGATCCCGTTGATCCGGGCGGGGTGAGCGTTTGAATCCGCTGCGGCCCTTACTCATGACATGACGCTGTGCACGTTCGACAAGTGGCAGAACTGCTCGCTTGACCTACTCCACCGTCACGGACTTAGCCAGGTTCCTCGGCTGGTCGACGTCCGTCCCCATCGCCACAGCAGTGTGATAGGCGAGCAGCTGTACCGGAATCGTCGCGAGGATCGGCGCGACGAAACTATGGACCTTGGGAATCAGGATCGTTTCGGCAACGCCGTGCCCCACGGTCTTTGCGCCTTCCTCGTCCGTGATGAGGATGATGCGCCCTCCGCGCGCCGCGACCTCCTGCATGTTGGAGAGCGTCTTTTCGACCAGTTCGTCCGAGGGCGCGACGACGATGACGGGCATGTCCTCGTCGATGAGCGCGATCGGGCCGTGCTTGAGCTCGCCAGCCGCATAACCCTCGGCGTGGATATAGGAGATTTCCTTGAGCTTGAGCGCGCCCTCCATGGCGACAGGGAACATCTGGCCGCGCCCGAGATAGAGCACGTCTTTGGCCCGCGAGAGAGAACGGGCGATATCCACGATCTGCACCTCTGCCTGCAACGCCTCGGAAACGGCGCTCGGCAGGCTGATCAGGGCATGCACCAACTCACGCTCAGCTTCAACACTCACGGTGCCCCGGGCCCGACCGGCAGCAATGGCGATGGACGCCAACGACGTAAGTTGAGCGGTAAACGCCTTGGTCGAGGCAACGCCGATCTCGGGTCCGCACAGGATTGGGAATACCACCTGGCTCTCTCGCGCGATGGTGGATTCCTGCGTGTTGATAAGCGACGAGACATGCTGCCCCTGCCCCGCGCAATATCGCAGCGCTGCCAACGTATCCGCCGTCTCACCCGACTGCGAGATGAACAGCGAAAGCCCGCCTTTCTCCAGTGGTGGCTCGCGATAGCGGAACTCCGAGGCAACATCGATATCGACCGGCAGCCGCGCATAGCGCTCGAACCAGTACTTGGCGACATAACCGGCATAGTAGGCCGTACCGCAAGCGCTGATCGTCAGGCGCGTCAACTCGGCAAAATCGAACGGCAGCGCCTCGCGCAGAGCAACGCTTTCGCTGGCCATGTCGACATAGTGACTGAGCGTGTGCGAGATCGTCTCGGGCTGCTCATAAATCTCCTTTGCCATGAAATGGCGGTGATTGCCCTTGTCAACGAGCAGCGCCGAGGCCTGCGAAACCTGCTGCTCTCGCTGGACGATGGCGTCCTGCCCGTCGCGAATGGTGACGCCTTTCGGCGTGATTACTGCCCAATCACCATCTTCCAGATAGGTCAGGCGCGATGTGAATGGCGCCAGCGCCATGGCGTCCGAGCCCAGATACATTTCCGTGGTGCCATAACCGATCGCTAGTGGTGCACCGCGGCGTGCCGCAATCAGCAGGCCTTCTTCGCCCCTGAACATGAGGGCGAGCGCGAATGCACCGCGCAGGTGCTTGAGTGTGCGTGCAACCGCGAACTCAGGATCGGCACCCCGGTCGAGTTCGCGCGTGACCCAAAGCGCCACCGATTCCGTATCGGTCTGCGTCTGCGGCACGTAGCCGTCCCGTGCAAGATCGGCGAGCAGTTCGCGGAAATTTTCGATGATCCCATTATGGACGAC